>OBRH01000181.1_pt1 | contig 10224 bp, 6 predicted proteins | sample 1475571 | NCBI WGS metagenome assembly OBRH01 (sample SAMEA3360674, study PRJEB22359) | human gut metagenome | biome: ENVO:urban biome; feature: ENVO:human-associated habitat; material: ENVO:feces | place: Bangladesh | collected 2011 | reverse complement strand
AGCGTTTGAGGAACAGCGTCAGGCAGAGCAGTGATACCAGCGAAGAGATAATGTCTGGTAGTTCCGGCCCAATGAAGTTAGAGCTGAGGTATTGAGCAATGGCAAACGAACCACCTGCAACCACGACCGCAGGCCACGTCTCTTTGATACCGCGCCAACCGTCCATAATCGCCATGATCCAGAACAGCACGATAATGGTCATAAACGGCAGTTGACGCCCCACCATCTGACCAATCTCAAAGCTGTCGATGCCTGTTACCTGCCCGGCGACCAGAATCGGAATACCCATCGCGCCAAATGCCACTGGTGCGGTGTTAACAATCAGACACAGTCCGGCGGCGTAGAGTGGTTTAAAGCCCAGACCGACCAGTAATGCGGCGGTAATTGCTACCGGTGCGCCAAAGCCTGCGGCTCCTTCAAGGAAAGCGCCGAAACAGAAACCGACGATCAGCATTTGCAGGCGCTGGTCAGGGGTTATCGAAAGAATAGACGAGCGGATGATGTCAAACTGCCCGGTTTTCACCGAGATCTTATAGACGAACACCGCTGCAATAATGATCCACGCGATGGGCCACAAACCGTAGAAGAAGCCATAAACCACCGAGGCCAGCGCGTTAGCGACCGGCATTTTATAGAACAGCAAAGCCACGGCAAGGGCGATTGCCACCGTCCACGAGGCGGCGACGTATCCTTTCAGTTTGAGCTTAATCAGCGCAAAGAAGAAAAACAGGATGGGAAGCGATGCTATCAGACTGGAAAGCCAGATATTCCCGGCGGGATCGTAGTTTTGTTGCCAGAGATTCATTGCAGGTCTCCTGGAGTCCACGCACATCGTGTAATGAGTCTGTTGCTCATCTCCTTGTCACACGTTGTGTAAAAGTGGCACTGCCAATTGTGTTGTGTAGGGATAATGACAATGAATGGTTAACTAAATGTTATGTATTGGCAATATTGATGTGAGTTTTAATTGGGGAATTGTGAACCAGAGGTCAGATAAGCGAAGAATTGGTAGGGCCAATTCTTGTGGGGGGAGATGTCTGGTAAAGAAAAGGGCAATCCTCATCAGAGAATTGCCCTTAGATTGTTGATCCGGTGCGCCTTATCTTGCCGGATGCGGCGTGAACGCCTTATCCAACCTACAGGAATGTGCTGGATCACCCCGTAGGCCTGATAAGCGTAGCGCATCAGGCAATGTGGCGTTTACCCATTCGTTAATGGATCATTACCACTGAATACCGGCACCGAGTGCGGCGGAGTATTCACCCTGGCTATTGGTACTACCTTGTAATTTGTAGACCCAACGACCATTGGCGCTCACCATCGATACACCTAAAGCAACTGCCGATTCACCGTTGTAAGTACCGCCACCAATAGAAGCCATGCTGGCACCTGGAGTGTAAGCCTGCGGCAGACCGGTCATTGCCATTGCAGAAGCGATACCACCGCTCAACTTGCTTTCAGTTTTAGACAGTTTGTTATCCATCTCAACCATCCGCTGATCGGTGTATTGCTTCGTTTCCTGCACGCTTTGCTTCAACTGCGCATAGTTCACTGCGTCGTTGTTGTTGACGCCAGCGGAGACGTTGCTGATGCGAGTCGTACCGCCATTACCACCACCGAGAGTGATGTTGCTGTAGTCTACAGATCCATCAGCTTTGGTGTCGTAACGAACGCCGCCTGCCTCAGAAGACTTCAGCTGCGAAACGTTAACCGCATCGGTGGCATTAACACCTGCAGCAACGTTGGTGATACGACGCTGGTTGGTGGAAGAACCTACAGAGATGGTATTTTCTTCGTTGGCCACGGAGCCTGTACCCAGCGCGACGCTGTTGTCAGCGGCAGCAATGGAACCAGAACCAATCGCAACACTGTCTTTACCCTGCGCGTTGGCATCTACGCCATCGGTGTTGGTCTTGAAGTATTTGGTGCTACCGGTGGTTACGATATCGCCAATGCCGTTTTCGATATTGGTAACGCGAGTATCCAGATTCGTCACCTGATTGTTCAGGTTAGTAATGCTCTGGGTGTTCTGGGAAACCTGCGCGTCCGTTACTTTCAACTGACCCACGTTAACCGCATCGGTATCAGCCGAACCTGCTGCGACGTTGGTGATCTGACGTTGACCGTCTTCACTACCGACAGAGAACTCACCCACAGAGTTCTGCGGTGCATCCATGTTGTAGGCGGTGTAATCGGTTTGAGCACCACGAGTCGTCTGTGAGCCATTACCCATAGCAATGCTGTTTGCATGGTTTGCACGCGCGTTGCTACCAATAGCAATACCGTTGATCGCATCAGACAGAACCAGAGTGTTCAGGCCGATACCAATGCCCGCATTACCATTAACGATAGTATTCGCGCCCATTGCCAGCGAGTCTTCCCCGACAGCCAGTGAATCTTCAGCTGTTGAGTTAGCGTGGAAGTATTTGGTCGGCGTGGTAGCGACCGCACCAATGGCATTTTGCAACTGGCGAACCGTAACGGCGTCATGGGCTTCGGAACCATCGGCTACGTTGATGATTTGACGATATTTACCGTCATCACCAATAGACAACGCACCAAGTAGTTCGCCATCCGTGGTGTCATAACCAATCACAACACCTTCTTCCGACACGCTGGTGTCACGAGAACCTTTAACTATTACACGGCTGGAAACGGAGCTGCTACCCAGGGCAATACCGGTATCAACGGTGCTGCTGCTACCTTGACCAATGGCTACGCTGCTTTCGCCTGAGGCGACAGCGTTATAACCCACAGCCGTAGCGCCAATACCTGAAGCGCTGGCATCGTTGAACGCTAAGCCGTTGTCGTTGGTACGTACATAGTTAATGCCCGCACCGTTATCTTCGATGTAGGTTTCGCTGGTGTTACCGGCAAGCTGATTGATGATTTCGCTGTTCTGCTGGATCAGCATATTGGTGTTAAACAGCTGAGAACCGTTGATGGCGTCAGTGCTGCCTTCGCCAATGTTACCATCAGCAACGTTTGTGATGATGCTGGCCTTGCCATCATGGCTGGCGTTGTAGGCACCTGCGCCGTCATTGGCCGTTGCATCCCACAGCAGAGCGTTATCGTCGAGCGCATCCAGGGCGTCACCGACGTTGTTGTACTCGGCATTTGCAATGGTGTAACTCGGCGCAGTGATAGTGCCATCAGCGTTGACTTCTGCGTCACCACCCAGCGCATCAGCGATGTACTTATTGGTGGTATAGAGTTGTGAGCCGTTAATAGCATCGCTGCTGGTGGAGGAAATTGCACCGTCTGCGACGTTAGTAATGACGCTGGCCGCTTTATCTACACCGCGACCGGCGCTAAATGCACCATTACCATCATTGGCTGTAGCATCCCACAGCAGGGCGTCATCCAGCGTGGTATCGATCGCTTCCAGCGCGTCACCGACGTTGCTGTAACTGCCGCCAGCGATGGCATAAGTCGGTGCGGTGATTGTGCCGTCAGCGTTGACTTCTGCGTCACCACCCAGAGTATCGGCAATGTACTTGCTGGTGTCATAGAGCTGTGAGCCGTTAATAGCGTCGCTGCTGGTAGAGGAAATTGCACCGTCTGCAACATTAGTAATGATGCTGGCTGTGTTATCTGTCCCACGACCGGCGCTAAACGCACCGTCACCGCCCTTGGCGGTCGCATCCCAGAGTAGGGCGTCACCGAGTGATGTGATAAATGACGTGTTAATGGCAGCCAGAGCATCACCGACGTTATTGTAGTCAGTACCACCAATAGTGTAGGTTGGCCCGGTTAATACACCCGCATCGCTGATATCAGCACCACCGCCAAGGTATGACGTAAATGAATCAGCTAAGCCATAAAGTTGTGAGCCATTAATGGCGTCAGTGCTGTCAGAGGATACAGTGCCTGCCAGTAAGTTGGTGATTTTGCTGTCAGTACCGTTGGTACCGTGTTTGGCACTGAATGCCCCCGCCGTAGCGTTCCACAGCAGGGAATCGTCACCGAGACTGTCAACAGCGTCAGTCAGGTTGGTGATGTTGGTGGTGTTCGTGGCGATATTGGTGGTGTTGGCTGCCACGGCATCGTTAGTGGTTTTCAGCTGAGAGCCGTTAACCGCGTCGGTGCTGCCAGCCGTCAGGTCACCGTCTTTGACGTTGGTGATTTTGCTGGTGGCATCGGTACCGTGAGCGGCACTGAATGCTTTCGCTGCATCACTCCACAGGAGTGAATCGTCACCGAGACTGTCAACAGCGTCAGTCAGGTTGGTGATATTGGTGGTGTTGGTCGCTACGTTATCGTTGGTGGTTTTCAGCTGAGAGCCGTTAACGGCGTCTTTACTGGTAGCCGAAATATCGCCATCTTTTACATTGATGATTTTGTTTTCTGCTACGGTACTGGCAATCGTTCCATCAGCATTTTTAACAATATAACTGGCGCTGAAAGCCCCTTTAGCTGAGTCCCAGTGCAGAGTTTCATTGTCAAGGTACTGGAGTGCTTCACCAACGTTATTGAAATTCTTTTTCTTCAGTTGAAAAGACATATCCATTATTGTTCCGTTAGCAGCAACATTTGCTCCGCCTCCCAGCCTGTCTGCTACTGACCTACTAATGGCGTAAAGTTGTGAACCGTTAATGGCTTCTTTACTGTCCGTTGCGATTGTACCTGCCGCCATATTGACGATGCGACGCTGTGCTGACCCAGAGCCTACCGACACAACGTTGTCTTCACCTGCTGTAGAGTTTGCACCAATCGCGACGGAATTATTCCCTCCTGCAGAGGATGAACTTCCCAATGCAAGACTGTTTGTGCCATTCGCGTTACTACCTGTCCCGATCGCAATAGCATTTGTAGTTGACGCGTTGCTGTTCTGGCCTAATGCAATGGTGTTTGTGGTTAATGCTTGCGCATTTTGCCCCAAGGCAATAGCATTTGCGGCAGTAGCCGCTGCCGTATATCCCAGGGCAACAGAACCTTCACCTGTTGAATTACTGTTTGCGCCTAATGCCAGACTGTTTTTGCCTTTTGCCTTCGCTTTAGTACCTACAGCCGTCGCATTTTCAGCGGCTTCGGTCTCTGCCCCCATAGCAATCGCGTTTGCGGCGCTGGCGGCGGATAGTCTGCCTAATGCGAGGCTGTCATCGCCAGTTGCATTACTTTCTTTACCCAGGGCCAGGCTATATAGCCCATTGGCCCCGGCCGTTGCTCCAAGAGAGATTCCATAGTCGCCCTGACTCTTCGCATGATCGCCAAAAGCGATAGAGTAACTGCCATTTGCCTCTGAGGATGCTCCCATTGCCATAGCACCTTGCTTGGTGCCGTCACCGCCAGCCTTAGCCGATAGTCCCAGTGCAATAGTATTTGATGCGGATGCCTTCGCCGCACTTCCTATTGCGACACCTCGACTTCCCGAAGCGTTCGCCAATTGCCCCATAGATACTGATTTTTCACCCGTTGCGAAGCTTTGAAAACCTAATGCTGTACTCCCTACACCTGCTTCAGCTTGTACCCCGATGGCAACACTCGCTGTTCCTCCTGAAGATGATGAGGCCTTCGAACCTTTACCGATAGCAATCCAGACATTATCGATCTCGGGCGTTTCAGTACTTGTACCACCATCAAGCGATACTTCGGCACTCGCCCCAAACGACGACAACAGACCACCCGCAACCAGCGCAGAAATTAACAGCTTACTGCGCCCGCTCTTTTTGCCACGACTCTTCGCCGTTTCGCTGGCAACGCTGTAACTGCCCGTCGCTGGATTCCAGATAACTTTAAAAATTTTGTTCATTATTGATGCTCTCTATTCCTTGATATAAGCGCAGAAGCTGCATTTATTTTTTGTTTTTTCGCTGCCGAGTTTCAGCAGGTTGAACAGTGTCGAACTGGAGATTGGCCATATTGATGGACAACTTCAGATACTTCAGGTTATTAGGCGAAACGCCTTTTAATGTCAGATTAATGTCTTGCCATTGACCAGGCATTAATTGCAGAGTGGAATTCAGGGTGGTGTTGAAAAGTAATTGTTGCCACTTTGCCAGAGCTTTGGCATCGGTGGGTCTTTCATTGCCCCATGTCGCATGAAAGCCAATATTTGATACGGGAACGCTTAATAGGTTAACCAGCGAAATACGAATAACACTGCCATTTTCAACCGCATCAATAGCCAGCCCCCGGCCTGCCAAACCGACCGATCCGTTATTTAAAATGAAATATTGTGTTTGTGCTGGGTTAAATTCTGTAAAGACAAATTCGTCCTGCTTGTCTTTAACCGCTTTCACCACGCCAGCGAGCGTCTTGGTACTATTTATGAAAGTAGTTTGTTGTTTTTCAAAATGTTCTATCTTGCGCTTATCGAGTTCCTGTTGTTTCTCAAGCGCCTCAATTTTGCTTTTTTGCAACTCTTGCTGTGTAACGAGGTCGTCGACCTTACTCGCTTTTTCAATATAGTCACACCCTGCCAATAAGCAGAGAGGCAATATCATTAACACGCTTAACAGTGTTTTCTTTAGGTTCATAGGATGAATTCCTTTTCATAATCCCGATACGTTGATAATTACGGCACAATCATTTTTTTTATGAATGATTAGAGTGGGGCATATCTGCCAAATAAATTTGTTAGAGAATTTTTGTATTAATGGGTTGTGCGAATATGTTTTTAAGTGTCAAACAATTTTAGTTTGTAGCCAATAAATAAATTGATCGCGCGGATTTTAATGATCGGTGTCAATCAATGTCAAATGTTTCACCGGATAAAGGCCCAGGGCAGGGAAAGGTAAATATTCAGTTGAGTGATGTTTTATTGCGGAGTTTGCGATGCTGATAGAAAAATTTAAATAATTAATTATGTTTCAAGCATTGATATGCGGCAATTCATTGTTGATATTAATACATCATTCTTTAATTTGTACCTGCTTTTCAGAATTTAGCCTGCTCCGATCGCTCAGAAGTGTAGGTGGAGTTGAATATACAATGTTATGAACGTTATAAATATTCGATCTCTGAAACAGGCTCCTGCATGTGCCAGCAGGAGCGAGTAAATCGTGAGTGGCTGTAATTACAGCGACGAGAAAGGAACTTAAAACGCGGTCTTAGAGAACCCAGTCATCTCTTGCAGGCCCATTTCGCGGCCCAGCGCGGTCATTGGGTGCACAACCACCAGTCCGCGAACACTTTTTTTCAGCTTGCCCATATCAGCCTGCTCTTTTTTGGTAATCGCGCGCTGGAACGGCATCTTCATCAGCTTCTGTGCTTCCTTACTGAGTTTCTGGCTGTGAACTTCGCGCAGGCGAGCAATTTCTGCTTCCAGAGTGGCTTTCTCTTTTTCCAGTTCGGCATATTTGTCTGCGGCTTCAACCAGCGACAGATCGGCCTGCTGGTGACGGATGGCGTCCAGACGATCGCTGAGACGTTTGATTTCGTTTTTTTCGACTTCTTTCATGTGATGGCTTCTGATAAAGATAAATTTATAGCCCCTAGTATGCGCGACCAGGTGCTTTGTTCACAACTGATGACATTGTAATAGTTCTGCAACGTAATCATTAACATGCTCAAAAACTACGCAATTCGTTGATTAATTAAGAAATCTATAGAAAAAAGATAATAAACAGCAGCGGATGATTATTGAGGATTCAGCACGTTTTCCTTAATGTCATCTTTACCGGGAACCTAAACTAAAATTGGCGGCCGCGCATTCCCGGCGCGGGGTAATACGGAGATATCATCATGGGCAAATTAGGTGAAAACGTTCCGCTTCTTATCGATAAAGCCGTAGATTTCATGGCATCAAGCCAGGCGTTCCGGGAGTATCTGAAAAAACTTCCTCCCCGTAACGCGATTCCGTCCGGAATACCCGATGAAAGCGTGCCGTTATATCTACAACGTCTGGAGTATTATCGTCGGCTTTATCGGCCGAAACAGGTAGAGGAGAAGTAAGCGAAAGTACTTACTTTTGAAAGGCTTTTTTTAAGCTGATTTTGGAAATCAGCTCTGTCAGTGAAAGGACCATTGTTGATCGCACAGCCTGTTGGTAACGCTGAATTTGCATTGCATACAAACTGGAGTCTGCAGGTTCAAACTGTGGCGGCGGTGGTAACGCCGCCACGCAATGCAGTTCACCAAAGGGTCCAAGGATTTCGTCGTCGGTAAACGCGTACTCGTTGCCGTCGTGATTTAGCTCTTCACGCAATGCCATCAGCAGTTCCGCATCTTCGTATTCCTGGCGGTTAATGACGCCCAACCCGTAAATGAGTTTTAAACGCACAGAAAGATCGCCCAGCGGACCGTCGCCGTCGAGTAACGGTTCTACAGCATACTTCACCGCGTAATCGTCTTTGCGGAATACCTGAAGCACCAGAAGATTTACCGCCTCGGTCAAAAGCTCGACGGCGGTGATCAGAAAGCTTCGCACGGTTTTGCCAGCATTCAGACGCTCAAGCACACGGTTTTCAAAGGCCTGGGTTTGTTCCATTGTTGCCTGCATATCTGACAATCTGTTATTCGGGCGCAGGGTGTCCTGCGCCTGGTCCACCATTATTGCATTGCTTTATAAGCGGTTACCGCCTCGGATACAACCTCGCTGTTGGCATCAAGACCGGAAATCTGTGCCAGCGCCGCCTGCGGACCTTTGTCAGCGATCAGTGCTGCCAGTTCCTGAGCCTGCGGATCATCTTCACTGCGGAAGTGCATTGCAGCGGCAATACCTTCAATCAGGTTTTTATGTGGCAGACCATATTCCAGCGTTCCGAGCAGTGGCTTGATCAGACGGTCGCCAGCACTCAGTTTACGCAGCGGCTGACGGCCTACGCGCTCTACATCATCTTTCAGATACGGGTTCTCAAAACGACCGAGGATTTTCTGGATGTACGCCGCATGCTTGTCAGCGTCAAAGCCGTAGCGCTTGATCAATACTGCACCACTTTCTTCCATCGCACCTTTTACCACCGCGCGGATTTTCTCGTCGAGAATCGCGTCACGAATGGTCTGATGACCGGCCAGTTTTCCGAGGTACGCGGTTATAGCATGACCCGTGTTCAGGGTGAAGAGTTTACGTTCGACAAATGCCATCAGGTTGTCGGTTAACTCCATGCCTGGGATGTTCGGCAGTGCGCCTTTGAACTGCGTTTTATCGACAATCCATTCGCTGAAAGTTTCTACCGTCACTTCCAGCGGATCGTTAGTTGCCGAAGCCGAAGGCGGTACGATGCGGTCAACGGCGGAATCGACAAAGCCAACGTGTTCTTCTACCCACGCTTTGGCGTCTTCCGGCAGGGCGTTCATCACATGGCCTTTCAGCTGCGTGGTACCGCGTACCATGTTTTCACAGGCGATGATGTTCAGCGGGGATTCATTACCTTGTTCTTTACGTTTCACCAGCCCTTTGGCGATTGCCGGGGCAATACGTTCCAGCACAACCGGACCAACGGCGGTAGTGACTAAATCAACCTGAGCAATCAGATCAACGACATCATCACCAATGCTGCTGACAGCATTGACGCCGGAAACGGTATCTACCTGCTCGGTTTCACCAACCACATGAACCTGATAGCTATGACGGGCATTCAGGGCATCAAGTACCACCTGATTGACATCGGCAAACGTCAGTTGGATACCCGCGTCTGCCAGCAGTTTACCGATAAAGCCACGACCGATATTACCTGCGCCAAAATGTAATGCTTTCATAGTATTAACCTTCATCAATGTTTTTACCCGAGAGGGCTGGGGTGAGGCTTTTCCCTCACCCAAACCCTCTCCGTGAGGAGAGGGGCAGCGCCGGATGCGGCGTAAGCGCCTTATCCGGCCTACAAGAACGTGCAAATTCAACAAATTGTGATGCATCCTGTAGGCCTGATAAGCGTAGCGCATCAGGCAATTAACCCCACCTTCTCCATGTGGAGAGGGTGGGATTGGATTACTTACGACCTGCCAGCAGTTCCAGCACTTCATCCACGCTGGTGGTGTGTGCCAGACGCTCGATGACAGACTCATCATCCAGTGCATTGGTCAGGCTGGTGATAACCTGAATGTGCTCGTTGTTACGGGCAGCAATACCAATCACCAGACGGGCAATGTCATCTTCTTCTTCACCGAAGCGCACGCCTTCCGGGTACTGGCAGAACACGACGCCCGTTTTCAGTACGCGATCTTTCGCTTCAACCGTACCGTGTGGCACCGCGATAGACTCACCCAGATAAGTCGGGGTCAGTTTTTCACGATCCAGCATCGCCTGAACGTATTCCGGCTCAACGTAACCGCCTTTCACCA
>OBRH01000177.1_pt1 | contig 10364 bp, 8 predicted proteins | sample 1475571 | NCBI WGS metagenome assembly OBRH01 (sample SAMEA3360674, study PRJEB22359) | human gut metagenome | biome: ENVO:urban biome; feature: ENVO:human-associated habitat; material: ENVO:feces | place: Bangladesh | collected 2011 | reverse complement strand
TGCAATTATTCGTGCCTTGTTCCAGAATCCGCACTTTAATATTGGGATACAGCTCATTAAATTTACCGATTGCCAGCGGTAAAAAATAAAATACTGCGGTCGGAATACACGCTAACGTCACCATACCACGATGATAAGCATTCATATCACGAATATTAAAAAGCGTTTCATCGAATTTCTTTATTAATTCCCGCGCCTCCGGGAGCAACCTTTTTCCTGCTTTTGTTAACGTAACCTTGCGAGTTGTACGCTCAAATAGTTGAATATGTAAATCTTCCTCCATCTTTTTTATTCTTCGCGTTAATGCAGGTTGCGTAATATTGAGTAATTTAGCGGCATTGTTAAATGAACTGGACTCTGCCAGTATGACAAATGCCTTCATACTTGATAATTCATGCTTCATTATTACTCCGGAAAATGGAAGCGACGATTTTGGGTGGCTGGCCGTTAAAAATTTTAACTGCATTTAGCCAACTTAAATTAATGAAAAAATGTTATTAATCGTTGAGCTAAAGTCATTAGAGATGCTTTGCCCTTAATGTAACCATATCGCAATAAGTTATGTTTTTAAATTGAGGGCATTATTATGAAAAAAATACCCTGCGTGATGATGCGAGGTGGAACCTCGAGGGGCGCGTTCCTGTTAGCGGAACATTTACCCGAAGATCAAACGCAGCGCGATAAAATATTGATGGCAATTATGGGTTCCGGTAACGATCTGGAAATTGACGGTATTGGCGGCGGTAATCCGCTGACCAGTAAAGTCGCCATTATTAGCCGTTCCAGCGATCCGCGTGCTGATGTCGATTATCTGTTTGCGCAGGTAATCGTTCATGAGCAACGTGTCGATACCACGCCTAACTGCGGCAATATGCTGTCTGGTGTTGGGGCATTCGCCATTGAAAATGGTTTGATTGCAGCGACTTCGCCAGTTACTCGCGTACGTATCCGCAACGTCAATACGGGTACGTTCATCGAAGCTGATGTGCAAACGCCAAATGGTGTTGTCGAGTACGAGGGTAGCGCCAGAATTGACGGCGTACCGGGTACTGCCGCACCGGTTGCGCTCACTTTCCTGAATGCCGCCGGAACCAAAACCGGAAAAATTTTCCCGACTGATAATCAGATTGATTATTTTGACGATGTCCCGGTGACCTGTATCGATATGGCGATGCCAGTCGTCATTATTCCGGCTGAATATCTGGGAAAAACAGGTTATGAATTACCGGCGGAACTGGATGCCGACAAAGCATTATTAGCCCGCATTGAATCTATCCGTCTACAAGCGGGTAAAGCAATGGGCTTAGGCGATGTCAGTAATATGGTTATCCCTAAACCTGTGCTTATTTCTCCAGCGCAGAAAGGCGGGGCAATTAATGTGCGTTATTTTATGCCGCATTCTTGCCATCGCGCGCTGGCGATAACCGGTGCTATTGCTATTTCCAGTAGTTGTGCATTGGAAGGCACCGTCACCCGACAAATCGTCCCTTCTGTAGGATACGGCAATATCAATATTGAACACCCCAGTGGTGCGCTCGACGTTCATTTAAGTAATGAAGGTCAGGATGCCACGACGTTACGCGCATCTGTTATTCGGACGACCAGAAAAATATTTTCCGGTGAAGTTTATCTTCCCTGAAAAAATTCGTTGTCAGGATAAGGACAATCAATAAAGGACTTCTGTATGAGTCATACAGAAAGAACAGGATTTTAAATGAATAAGAAATCGTTATGGAAGCTAATTCTGATATTAGCGATCCCATGTATTATTGGCTTTATGCCAGCTCCGGCAGGATTAAGCGAACTGGCGTGGGTGCTTTTTGGTATTTACCTGGCGGCCATTGTGGGGCTGGTTATCAAGCCTTTCCCGGAACCTGTCGTACTGTTAATTGCCGTTGCTGCCTCAATGGTGGTGGTCGGTAACTTATCCGACGGTGCGTTTAAGACCACCGCCGTATTAAGCGGTTACTCTTCAGGTACCACCTGGCTGGTGTTCTCGGCGTTTACCTTAAGCGCCGCATTTGTGACCACCGGTTTAGGTAAACGTATTGCCTATCTGCTGATTGGTAAAATCGGTAACACCACGCTGGGTCTGGGTTACGTTACGGTATTCCTCGATCTGGTACTGGCTCCGGCAACACCGTCTAACACCGCGCGTGCGGGCGGCATTGTGTTACCGATCATCAACAGCGTGGCGGTGGCTTTGGGGTCCGAACCGGAAAAAAGTCCGCGTCGTGTCGGACATTACCTGATGATGTCCATTTACATGGTCACCAAAACCACCAGCTATATGTTCTTTACCGCAATGGCGGGGAACATTCTGGCGCTGAAAATGATCAACGACATTCTGCACCTGCAAATTAGCTGGGGTGGATGGGCGCTGGCAGCCGGATTGCCGGGCATCATTATGCTGCTGGTCACCCCGCTGGTGATTTACACCATGTATCCACCAGAAATTAAGAAGGTGGATAACAAAACCATCGCTAAAGCGGGCCTTGCCGAACTGGGACCGATGAAAATCCGCGAAAAAATGCTGCTCGGTGTCTTTGTGCTGGCGCTGCTGGGCTGGATTTTCAGTAAGTCTCTGGGGGTTGATGAATCCACCGTGGCAATCGTTGTTATGGCAACCATGCTGCTGCTGGGTATCGTTACCTGGGAAGACGTGGTTAAAAATAAAGGCGGCTGGAATACCTTAATCTGGTACGGCGGTATTATCGGCTTAAGCTCCTTATTATCGAAAGTTAAATTCTTCGAATGGTTAGCTGAAGTCTTTAAAAATAACCTGGCATTTGATGGTCACGGTAACGTTGCTTTCTTCGTTATTATTTTCCTCAGCATTATCGTGCGTTATTTCTTCGCTTCCGGTAGTGCCTATATCGTTGCTATGTTACCGGTATTTGCCATGCTGGCGAACGTCTCCGGCGCACCGTTAATGTTAACCGCGCTGGCACTGTTGTTCTCCAACTCCTATGGCGGCATGGTTACTCACTATGGCGGCGCGGCAGGTCCGGTCATCTTTGGCGTGGGTTACAACGATATTAAATCCTGGTGGTTGGTCGGTGCGGTACTGACGATATTAACCTTCCTGGTGCATATCACCCTCGGCGTGTGGTGGTGGAATATGCTGATCGGCTGGAACATGCTGTAAATATACTCGTCATACTTCAAGTTGCATGTGCTGCGTCTGCGTTCGCTCACCCCAGTCACTTACTTATGTAAGCTCCTGGGGATTCACTCGCTTGTCGCCTTCCTGCAACTCGAATTATTTAGAGTATATCCATTTATTATCTTTCTGCGCACTTCACGGTGCGCAGATATCTGGAGCATTTGATGATCAAGTTATCTGAAAAAGGCGTGTTTCTCGCCAGTAATAACGAAATAATTGCCGAAGAACATTTCACCGGCGAAATTAAAAAAGAAGAAGCCAAAAAAGGCACTATTGCCTGGTCTATTCTCTCTTCTCATAATACGTCCGGAAATATGGATAAACTTAAAATTAAGTTTGATTCATTAGCCTCTCACGATATTACCTTTGTTGGTATTGTACAGACCGCTAAAGCGTCCGGTATGGAACGTTTCCCGCTGCCGTATGTGCTGACCAACTGCCATAACTCACTCTGCGCCGTCGGCGGCACCATTAACGGTGATGACCATGTTTTTGGTTTATCGGCAGCTCAGCGTTATGGCGGTATTTTTGTGCCTCCGCATATTGCGGTCATCCATCAATATATGCGTGAGATGATGGCAGGCGGCGGCAAAATGATCCTCGGGTCAGACAGCCACACCCGTTACGGTGCATTAGGGACAATGGCAGTCGGTGAGGGCGGCGGTGAGTTGGTAAAACAGCTGCTTAATGACACCTGGGATATCGACTATCCGGGCGTGGTTGCGGTGCATCTGACCGGAAAACCTGCGCCGTATGTGGGGCCACAGGATGTGGCGCTGGCTATCATCGGTGCCGTGTTCAAAAACGGCTACGTCAAAAACAAAGTGATGGAATTTGTAGGTCCCGGTGTTGCTGCGCTCTCTACCGATTTCCGTAACAGCGTTGACGTTATGACCACTGAAACGACCTGTTTAAGTTCTGTCTGGCAAACCGATGAAGAAGTCCATAACTGGCTGGCGCTGCACGGTCGCGGCCAGGATTACTGCCAGCTTAACCCTCAACCGATGGCGTACTACGATGGCTGCATCAGCGTTGATTTAAGCGCCATCAAACCAATGATTGCGCTGCCGTTCCACCCGAGCAACGTGTATGAAATCGACACACTGAACCAGAACCTGACCGACATTCTGCGTGAGATTGAAATTGAGTCCGAACGCGTGGCGCACGGTAAAGCCAAACTCTCGCTGCTGGATAAAGTGGAAAATGGTCGCCTGAAAGTGCAGCAGGGGATTATCGCGGGCTGTTCTGGCGGTAACTATGAAAACGTTATCGCCGCAGCAAATGCACTGCGCGGTCAATCTTGTGGCAATGACACTTTCTCGCTCGCGGTTTATCCGTCATCACAGCCGGTGTTTATGGATTTAGCCAAAAAAGGCGTGGTAGCAGATTTGATTGGCGCAGGCGCAATCATCAGAACCGCGTTCTGCGGCCCATGCTTTGGCGCGGGCGATACGCCAATCAACAACGGTTTGAGTATTCGCCACACCACGCGTAACTTCCCGAACCGCGAAGGCTCTAAGCCAGCTAATGGGCAGATGTCAGCGGTGGCGTTGATGGACGCTCGTTCTATCGCTGCGACTGCGGCAAACGGTGGCTATTTAACCTCTGCCAGCGAACTTGATTGCTGGGACAACGTGCCGGAGTACGCCTTCGATGTAACGCCGTATAAAAACCGTGTTTATCAGGGCTTTGTGAAAGGGGCAACTCAGCAACCGCTGATTTACGGACCGAACATTAAAGACTGGCCGGAATTGGGTGCGCTGACTGACAATATCGTCCTCAAAGTGTGCTCGAAGATCCTCGACGAAGTCACCACCACCGACGAACTGATTCCTTCCGGTGAAACATCTTCTTATCGTTCAAATCCGATTGGTCTGGCGGAGTTTACCCTGTCATGCCGCGATCCAGGTTATGTTGGCAGAAGTAAAGCGACTGCCGAGCTGGAAAATCAGCGTCTGGCGGGGAATGTCAGCGAGCTGACAGAGGTGTTTGCGCGCATTAAGCAGATTGCTGGTCAGGAGCATATTGATCCGCTGCAAACTGAAATTGGCAGCATGGTCTATGCGGTGAAACCAGGCGATGGTTCTGCGCGTGAGCAGGCGGCGAGCTGCCAGCGTGTGATTGGCGGTCTGGCGAATATTGCCGAGGAATACGCGACTAAACGCTACCGTTCTAACGTCATCAACTGGGGGATGTTACCGCTGCAAATGGCGGAAGCACCAACGTTTGAAGTGGGGGATTACATTTACATCCCTGGCATTAAAGCGGCGCTGGATAATCCGGGTACGACGTTTAAAGGTTATGTGATCCATGAAGATGCGCCGGTAACGGAAATTACGCTCTATATGGAAAGTCTGACTGCTGAAGAGCGCGAGATTATCAAGGCGGGTAGTTTGATTAACTTCAATAAAAACCGTCAGATGTAAAAAGCGCCATGTGAATGTAGGTCGCATTCGGCACTTATTGTCGGATGCGATGCTTGCGCATCTTATCCGACCTACGAATCGCATCGAATCTGTAGGCCAGATAAGGCATTTTCGCAGCATCCGGCACTTATTGTCGGATGCGATGCTTGCGCATCTTATCCGACCTACAAATCGCATCGAACCGTAGGCCGGATAAGGCGTTTACGCCGCATCCGGCAAATAGTTAATTGCTCTTACTTCTTCGCCTCTGCAACCACTTTACTACCCACGCCGCGGTTATTGTATTCCCACATGCGGTTGTAGTTAGTGTCATTCAGATTGCGCTGTATTTCGTCGTTATCATCTACGCTGCCGGTATTACCCGCAAACGGACGATTAGAGATCACCGCATCGGCCCACGGTTTAGCCGTGTTAAAACCTTCGTTGATGGCGCTATCACGGATCACCACCTGACCGTTGGTATTGGCATCAACATCCAGCGAGCGGCCCAGTTGCGCCACACCATCACCGAAAGCATTGAAACGGCTGTTTACGGCGAGGAAACCGTAGTAAATGTTGGACAGCGTAGCCGGTGCAAACACATACGCTTCTTGCTGAGTACGTGAGTTCACCACGCGGAATTCGGTGTTATCGAACACCACTGCGCCGCGACCAGAAACGATATCCACATCCCCTTCAATGTAGCTGTTGGTCACCAGCGTACGCGGCTGACGATTCGTTTCCAGACGGTTCTGCACACCGCTGTTGGTGACAAAGAAGGTGTTCTGACGACCGAGAATGTTAACGTTGTTAATCTGTACCTGGTCACCATCAGTACGCAGTGCCACCGCCGGATGGTTACCTGCATCTACGCTATCGCCCAGCGTGTTTTCGATGGTCAGATTTTGCAGTTGCAGGCCATTGTTTTGTGACCAGAAGACCGCAGAGCAGAGAACACCGATACTGTCGCTGCGTTTGCTCTGGCAGCTATCGTACATATACCACGCTGGTTTACCTGGCATATATTTGCCGCGCGGGTTGACGTCGTGACGCCAGTCGGCAGGGCTCATGCCCCCATCAAGGGAAAGCCCAATCTTCACATCAATCGGTTTTTCACCTGTACCGTACAGAGTAATTCCACCCGGAGCGGCAGGGACATACACCGTTCCCTGATACTCACCAGGCATCACGGCAATATACTGGCGCTTGTTGGTACGCTTGATAATTGCCGCATCTACCGCCGCCTGAATCGTGGTATGCGTTACACCTTGAGTACCCGCCGGGCCGACAACAAAGTCAGGTTGCGCAGGCAGGGTAATCGGGGAAGGATTCCACGCTGCAGCACCTGGTGTCAGGGATGCAAAATAGTGTTGAGCATCGAAATTCTGCGCTTCTTTTGCCGACAGAATCGGGCGAGAAGAGGTACCAGGCGCGGTTTGATCAGAAGGACGTTGATCGGGCGGTGTTGAGCTACAGGCGGTCAGCGTCACGCCAAAAGCCAATGCCAGCGCCAGACGGGAAACTGAAAATGTGTTCACAGGTTGCTCCGGGCTATGAAATAGAAAAATGAATCCGTTGAAGCCTGCTTTTTTATACTAAGTTGGCATTATAAAAAAGCATTGCTTATCAATTTGTTGCAACGAACAGGTCACTATCAGTCAAAATAAAATCATTATTTGATTTCAATTTTGTCCCACTCCCTGCCTCTGTCATCACGATACTGTGATGCCATGGTGTCCGACTTATGCCCGAGAAGATGTTGAGCAAACTTATCGCTTATCTGCTTCTCATAGAGTCTTGCAGACAAACTGCGCAACTCGTGAAAGGTAGGCGGATCCCCTTCGAAGGAAAGACCTGATGCTTTTCGTGCGCGCATAAAATACCTTGATACTGTGCCGGATGAAAGCGGTTCGCGACGAGTAGATGCAATTATGGTTTCTCCGCCAAGAATCTCTTTGCATTTATCAAGTGTTTCCTTCATTGATATTCCGAGAGCATCAACATGCAATGCTGTTGGGATGGCAATTTTTACGCCTGTTTTGCTTTGCTCGACATAAAGATATCCATCTACGATATCAGACCACTTCATTTCGCATAAATCACCAACTCGTTGCCCGGTAACAACAGCCAGTTCCATTGCAAGTCTGAGCCAACATGGTGATGATTCTGCTGCTTGATAAATTTTCAGGTATTCGTCAGCCGTAAGTCTTGATCTCCTTACCTCTGATTTTGCTGCGCGAGTGGCAGCGACAGGGTTTGTTGTTATATGGCCTTCAGCTATTGCCTCTCGGAATGCATCGCTCAGTGTTGATCTGATTAACTTGGCTGACGCCGCCTTGCCCTCGTCTATGTATCCATTGAGCATTGCTGCAATTTCTTTTGTGGTGATGTCTTCAAGTGGAGCATCAGACAGACCCCTCCTTATTGCTTTAATTTTGCTCATGTAATTTATAAGTGTCTTCTGCTTGATTCCTCTGCTGGCGAGGATTTTTTCGTAGCGATCAAGCCATGAATGTAACGTAACAGAATTATCACTGTTGATTCTCGCTGTCAGAGGCTTGTGTTTGTGTCCTGAAAATAACTCAATGTTGGCCTGTATAGCTTCAGTGATTGCGATTCGCCTGTCTCGGCCTAATCCAAACTCTTTACCCGTCCTTGGGTCCCTGTAGCAGTAATATCCATTGTTTCTTATATAAAGATTAGGGGGTAAATCCCGGCGCTCATGACTTCGCCTTCTTCCCATTTCTGATCCTCTTCAAAAGGCTACCTGTTACTGGTCGATTTAAGTCAACCTTTACCGCTGATTCGTGGAACAGATACTCTCTTCCATCCTTAACCGGAGGAGGGAATATCCTGCATTCGCGCACCCATCGACGAACTGTTTCAAGGCTTCTTGGGCGTCGCTGGCGTGCGTTCCACTCCTGAAGTGTCAAGTACATCGCAAAGTCTCCGCAATTACACGCAAGAAAAAGCCGCATTGATGCGGCGATGGTAGGTCTGGATATCTTGAGAAATGAACAGGCCTCATCGAGTGTGAGGCGGGTTAGTCCTTGCGTAGCTCGCTGATTCTTCTGTAAGTCTCTGGTGCTTTGTTCCCGTACGTCTTCATTTCAGACTTCAACAGAGCAACGAGTGAATCCCATTCGTTGAGGATTCCTTTGAATGCCGGAACGCGCTTTGCAACCTTGTCGAATGAATCTCTGATTTCTGGAATCTGCTCAACAAGTGCAACGCATCGTCGGAAATCGGCTGCGTCATGTGGAGCACCGAAGCTATGACCATAGATATTCTTTTTCAGTCCACATGCGATTGAGGCAAGAGTTGCGCTACTGATGCCTACATCGCCAGTCGATTGCCATTTCAAAACCTTCATAGCCAAATCTGACATTTCTTGTCTCCAATAAAAAAACCGCCATCAGGCGGCTTGGTGTTCTTTCAGTTCTTCAATTCGAATATTGGTTACGTCTGCATGTGCTATCTGCGCCCACAGCACCCAGTGGTCATAGCAGTCGCTGATGTTCTCGGCTTCGATAACTCTGTTGAATGGTTCTCCATTCCATTCACCTGTGACTCGGAAGTGCATTTATCATCTCCATAAAACAAAACCCGCCGTAGCGAGTTCAGATAAAAGAAATCCTCGTCAGTGTGAGGATGCTGTTCATTGCTGCTATACACTTTTTTGCTCTCAACGTAAGCGGTAGCCCATTCTGTTGGGTTGGTGCAGTTGCTTTTAGGAAATGCTATTTACCCCTTAAATGTCGGCTGAAAGAGCTAAAATCCATGCAAAAAATTTACGCAATTTTGTGTATTATTGTGCAGTAAGTAATGAGCTATTTTCTGCGCAAAAAATGGATGGTAAATTTGTCCGGGTCAGGAGAAATTTTATGGGCGCTAAACATGAAAAAAGATTCGTATCCTTATTTGATTTGCATGACAGTTTCAGGGCTGATCTTTATTTTCCTTTTCTTCTGGTGGCGGGCAGATATCTACAGGGTCACGTTTCTTAATCAGAGTATATCCCACTATTACATTCTGTTTAGCATGGGAATAGCTTTTCTGTTATCTCTGTTTTGGGTTAAGAAGGGGATAGTAAAACAAAGCGGCTGGAAGAGTCTGTCAGCATACCTTAAGGTTTATGCAGGGATGTGCATATTTGCTGGATTTTTTCTGATTATACCCCTTACGACACTAACTTATTTTTTGCCTGGAGAGACATCGTCTTACGTTGCACCGTATCGGTATACTTCCGGTAGTTCAAAAAGTTGTTCTGGAGCTGAGGTGGATGACCCCGATCTACATGAGAATATTCGCATTTGCTATCCGTATGGCAATTATGAGTACTATAATATTATCTATGTTGAAAAGAAAATTAATATATTAGGTGCAGTAGTGACATATGCACAGACCGCGCGTGATGATACTGAATGATATAGTATATAGCGGGCAAGTTTTAGTTAATTTATCGAGGTAATATAATTTACCTCGACTCGTTTGTTCTGGTATTAATATTTCGCTTTACGACCGATTTTTATCTGATGATATCATGCGGTTTTCATATACTGACTTACTGTCTTTTCTCCGTTAGCGATTTTCTCCTGCTCAGCGATGATTTTATCTTTGGCTTCTAGTTAATTTCGCTCACTTCGAACCTCTCTGTTTACTGATAAGCTCCAGATCTTGCTGGCAACTGGCACAAGTCCGACAACCCTGAACGGCCAGTCGTCTTCGTTCATCTATCGGATCGCCACACTCACAACAATGAGTGGCAGATATAGCCTGGTGGTTCAGGCGGC
>OBRH01000171.1_pt1 | contig 10586 bp, 4 predicted proteins | sample 1475571 | NCBI WGS metagenome assembly OBRH01 (sample SAMEA3360674, study PRJEB22359) | human gut metagenome | biome: ENVO:urban biome; feature: ENVO:human-associated habitat; material: ENVO:feces | place: Bangladesh | collected 2011 | reverse complement strand
GCGGAAAACGGGGTCTGGCTGACATCAACGGTTGCTGTTGAGTTTCTTGAGTGGTCGTTTATGCCGGCTGGGGTACAAAAACAATAAATTCAATATATTGCAGGGGTTATATAGGCCTGATAAGCGCAGCACATCCGGCAATGTAGCGTTTGTTATCAGTCTGAAAGGATACCCTCGTAAAAGGGTATCCTTTAATAACAACTGCTGAAATTAAAGTGATTTACGGCAGGCGGTCAGTTGGGGGCTGGAATCAGCGTCGCTTCCGGTCATACCCGTTAGCATCTGCACATAGTAGTGCCTATTGTAATCATCAGATTCATTTGTCCAGTAAGCACCTGGTGTAAATGGCGAATTACTGGAAAACGCTCCAACGTTCCCCCATTCACCATATAGCGATCCCTGCGTGCGTTTGTTTTCGCCAGACGTCAAATGTGTGATGCCAGGAAGAGTATATCCATCATTTTTAGCATGACAGAGCGCATTGGCAGCTAGCCAGATATTGGTATGATTTCCATTATTCACCCACCAGCCTTTCAGCTTAATTAAGGTCTGGTAGGTTGTACCTCCTTGTCGGGGAACAGCACTTATTGTGACTGACGTTTGATCGCCGATATTTGAGAAAGAAACTTTACCTGACGCATCGACAGACACCCAACCCTGTGAACTTGAAAACATATAATCATCAACGGTTTTACCCGCTTCAAAGTTATCATTGTTGAGTGTGTAATACGCCCCTGCAAAACCTTCGCTCGGGAATTTAGCCGTGGAGAAGGTATGGTTGTTTGCAGTGACATGACCGGACATTTCTTTTATCGAGTGGATGAGATCCAGCGATACGCTTAATTTTGCCTGATGAACCCCGTTCAGCATGGGAATGAGGGGCGCTGTTCCCTCTTTTCCGCCAGTGACAGTCACGGTGTACTCGCCATAATTTCTTTGGCTGTAATCAATATCGCTCAACTTGAGAAAGTTCACGAAGGGGCCTGACTGGACAAATTCCAGATGATCAGACGTCACTATCGGGTTACCGTACTTGTCTTGCAATGTTAGCGTAAGTTTTGCGCTCTGCTGGTAGTCAGCCTTCAAAGTGTCAACGTCGGATTTCAAAATTGACTTACTTTCATCGGCCGTGCCGGCAACCAATGTAATGGTTGCGGATTGGTTGGCTGTACCAGGAACTTGCACATTGACTGTTAAAGTTTCTGCCAATGTACTGGTTATTGTCGCCGTGACTTGCCCGGACTGATCGGTACGCGTAGTTGGAATATTAACTACCGGGCTGCCTTTGGTGTCTAAGGCATAACTAACATCGACACCTTCAACCGGGAATCCGTAATCATCTTCTACTCGTGAAGTGATGGTGCTGCTATCAACGCCGTCGGCGGTTATGGTGTCAGGAGAGGCCACGACGCTCACAACATGTGCCGTTTTAGCATCTGCCTTAACCGCAACCGTTACCTGGCTCTGAACGGGAACATCTTTGCCCATTGTGGCCGTAACGGTATAGACATTCACTTTGTCACTGGTCAGCGTCACTTTGGCCTGACCATACTGGTCAGTAAGGACTTCCCCTGTATTGCTTAGCGTTGCACCTACAGGCGTTACGCTAAAGGTGATAATTTGCCCAGGCATCAATTCATCCCGAGCATTTCTCGCCGTTGCGGTAAGCGTAATACCTTCACTGTTATGGACCGTGGTTTCTGGCTTCGATGATGTTAACTCGAGCTTGCCATTTGCCACATTCACGTCAACCTTACTACTACTGTTATTGTTCAGCGTTGCCGTCACCTGATAAACCCCTGGCTGGGTGCTAATAGGGTTAACGTACGCGTAACCGTTATTATCGGTGTAAGCCGTATCGCCTATTGTAATGTTAGCTGTTGGCTGCGCACTTAATCTGACGCGTTGACCCGCGATTACATTGTTAAACGCGTCCTGGACGAGTATCCGTAGCGTGATGTTTTCGCCAACCGTTATCGTTTTTTCGGCTCCGGTTATACTTATAACCTTCGCCGAACTTTCATCCGGGAGCACTGATAAACTAAACGTTTTATTATCGGAGGGTTGCGTTTTCCGGCTCACCACGACGTTATGTTGTCCGGCAATATTGCTGGTCATTGTTACCGTCGCCTGACCCAGCGTATTGGTGGTGACTTCTGTTCCGCTTAGAGTGACATCGTTACTCTGGAAAGTGACCAGCTGGTCTTTAAGCGGATTTTGGTAAGCGTCCAGGATCGTTGCCGTCAGGGTACTCCCCGTACTGTTACCCGCAACAATGGTATTTAATGAGGCAGTCAGCGGCTGGAGCTGCGCGCTGTTTGTATCCCCAATAAAAGTGACTTGCTGATGAGCAACGGTATTATTTCTGGTCAGCGTCGCCGTAACTGTAAACTCACCCGCTTTTGTGCCTCGCAATGTGACCACGGCATCGCCGTTTGCATCGGTGCGGGCGGTTTCACTACTTAGCGTGAAGTTCCCGGTCATAGAGGCTGGCAAGGTAAATTTCACATCCTCATCCGGCAACGGGTGTCCATACACATCTTTCACACTGGCTGTCAGGATAACGGTATTTGTATTGTTAGCGATCGCACTGCCTGACCCGGCATTTAAGGTCATTACCGATTGTTCCCTGTTTGGGACCACGGTGATCGTGACCGACTGGTGAATATTTTTATCCGCCTCAAGCGAGGCATCGACGGAATAGCTACCAGCTTTTGAACTGGTCAGGTGCACTCGCACAATACCGGACTGGTCTGTGGTGGCGGTCGTGTTGTCCAGTTGCGAGCCACCTGGTGCCACAAAATTCACTTTCATATCTTTTAATGGATTGTTATGAAAGTCTGTGACGGTGGCGGTCAGAGTACTGCCCTGGCTGTTGCCAGCAATAATGGTATCTGGATCGGCAACCAGTTGTTTGAATTTTGGCGTACTCGAATCGCTAACGAATTTCGCAATTATCCGTTGTGAGAAACCATTTGGCAGCGTAGCACTAATCGTATTTTCTTCCGCAACCTGACTTACCATGTTGATTGTGGCAACACCGTATGCATCCGTATTTTGCTGCGGCGGTTCGACAAATTCCGCGCTTCCTTTTTCATTCTTAAAGGTGACCTGATGATTTGTCAGGGGATTATCACTCTCATCAGTGACGTTGATAGTGAGGGTATTAAATGTCTTTTTATCGGCGTAAACGTCATTATTCGTCGCTGATAATGTGGCGACGCGAGCCTTATTCTGGTTTGCCTCAATGTTATAAATATGCGATTGCAGTGGAGCATTCCAGTTGTGAAGGCTAAGTTGTGCCCTTAGTGCTGTTCCTTGCTTATGGGCCGGATAATTCGCGGCATAAACGCCCGGCTGCTCTTCGTTCCAGACAATCGTGGCTCCAGGTTTGCTGTTTTCGACAGTAACGGCTTTTACCAATTCTTCTTTTTGATAAGCAACCGGTTGATTGCTGTCGTCTTTCAGTTCCACCCTAACCTTGATGTCGTCTCCGGCATAATACGATACGTTATCTATTGTTATTGAAGAATGGTCGCGGGATGAGACAACAGGGACGATATTAACGACGATGGATTCTTTTACCGCACTTTCACCGTTAATTTGCGGCGTCAGTGTTACTGAACCTGATGTCGTTCCGGCGGTCAGCATCTGTGTGTAACTACCATCACCGTTATCTGTCCAGTCAGACAGGGTGATATCCTGAACGCCTTCACTGCGGGTTTGCAGCGCCAGCCCCGGCACCGGAGTTCCGTCGGAATCGTGCGCAGTAACGGTCAATGTGGTCGTCGATTTTTTATCTGCAGCCACGGTTAGCGGATTAACGGATAACAGAGAATCTTTCTGGCTTAATGTCGGAGCCTGAATGACGACCATGCTTTGTTCATGACGTGACAGGTTACCTTTTACATCCTCGGCGGTAACGTCTATCGACCATGTATTATCGGTTTCTGGGGTGTTAGTGAAGCGATAACCTGGCAGCGTGACCGTGATATCTTTTCCGGAAGTGCTGACTTTACCTCCGGCAGCTTCCAGCGCAGCGGCTTCGATGTTATAGCCTTTCAGGGCATATTTGGTCTGTATCGAGGAAACCAGCGGTTTTATTTCTCCAGACTTTCCTTTCACCGGATCCAGAAGACTCAGGCGAATCAGCTCTTTCTTGCGATATTCCATAACGATGTTGTTGTTGCGATCAATCAGGTCATAACGACTACCGGCCAGACTGCGCCGTCCGGCCACTTCGTCCGGGTTAAGCTGTTTCTGCATTGAACTGCTGGGTTGCCAGGTCAGATCAACGGCAAAACGTGTGTCATTTTCACCTTGCTTCCCCTGACGCTGTTCTGCACTGAGAGTCAGAAGCGGGAAGGGGGTATAGTTGAGGCCCGCGGTAATAGCATGGGGATTACTTTGGCGATCATTCTTGTCAAACAGCGCCACTTCATCACCATAGTATTGTTCATAGACCAGTTTTCCACCCAATTGTGGCCAGGCAGGTAACCAGCCTTCCGCGCGTAAATCCCAGCCGTTGGCCGGGCGGGCTTCATAGTCATTATCCAATTCTGGTGCGCTACGCCAGCCGGTCAGGCCGATATAAGCGTTGCTGCTCAACTTCAGATAATCACGCCAGTATTCTGCGCCAAGCCCCGTGCGGGAGTGATAGCGGCTCAGGTCGTGGTCAAAAAACAGGTTGATGCCTGACATCCAGCTGGGGGTGAAATGACGCCAGCCCAAACCGGTGTTGATCTGGGTACGATCGTCTGTTCGGTGAAGAGTATGCTGGCTGAAGAGCAGAGAATCGGGTGTGTCATACCACGGATGTAGGAAGTCGAATTGCGAATTTTTCAGGCTGAAATCTTCATCCACACCCAGAGAGATTTTCGCAGTGCCAAAGTTATTTAACCAATCAGTCATCGCGCCTGAGGCTTCTGAAGACGCCCAACCACGCGCCATGCCGCTGGCCTGCTCACTATTCATATCTTGTGAAAGCAGAGTGCCAACTCGCTGCGAAGTGCTGGCTATTTGATTCTCCAGCGTATTTTCGCCATTCGCAGGCGGTACGGCATTTTGTTGCTCATGACTTTTCTGCAAGGTTGTTGCCGGAACATCCAGCTCGTCACCCTGGCGCACGTTATCAAAGCCGCGAGCAAAAGTACGGAACTGATTAAGACGACGAAGCTCCTCCAGTGAAATACCGAATCGATCAGCAACGCTTTGCGCTGATTCAAGCGCACCAAGCGTGTAAGGCACAGTATTATTTTCTATTAGAGGGGGGGCAGATGAAACTGTCGTCTGAGGTTTAGCGTGTACCACATTTTGTGCCGTCGCCATGACGGGGAAAAAAATTTGTGTAAATAAACAAACTCCGGCGGTCAGGCGGCGTATTTTGTCACCCAGACCACATAAAGAGTTTTGAATATTATTTTTTATTTGATGCGCATTTGTTGAAGACATAGTGACCTTCCGTGAAAAAACAGAATTAAACTTGTTTTTTCTAGCACGGAGATATAATGCGATCCTGACTATAATATGACCAGAAATAATGAATTCGCCGTGGAATTGCTAAACCAGGATTAATAACGGCGGTGGCTGAGTACCTCCAAAGAAAAAAGATGTTTTAATTATTTTACGTGATGTACTGAAAAGTTAAATTCGTTAAATTACTTAAGAATAATTCGTATGCAATTTGAATATTTGCATCCCGCAGATTAATGCTGCGATAAATAGCGCCGCTGCGCCGCAGAGCGTGGCACTGGCGAGGGCCGATGTTCCGTTGCCGAGCATGCTGGTCAGCACCGGGCCAAGAATTTGCCCGATACCATAAATGAGGGTCACAAAGCCCAAAAGATTAAGATTTCCCGGCACGCTAAGCTGGCGGGCGATGGTCATCACCAGCGAGGTCGTCCCCATAAAGGTGCCGCCAAAACCAATACTGCTGATGATGAGTAATAAAGGAGAGCTGCTGGCGAGAGTTAACAGCACGCAGATCGCCTGCACCAGCAAATTCGCGGTCAGGCAAGGTAATGCTCCCCACCGTTTGGCTGCCCACAGCCAGCCAAAGCAACCTGGGACAATCGACAAGCCAACCAGTGTCCAAAGGTGAGCCGTCAGCACAGGCTGGCCCGCGTCTTTCGCCATGAGCGGCAGGTAGGTGGCGACGATGATATAACCAAAACCCGCCAGACCATACAAAATCGCCAGTAACCACCAGCTCATGGGTTGTTGCGCGATTTTTGCCAATGGCGCTGGCGCGATAACGTGTTTATTCGACGGGATGAGCAACGCCAGAGCAAGCAATATAATGGCAGAAAGTGCTCCGGCACCTTGCCACAACGTTTGTGAAGAGAGGGCAAAATGCAGGCCTGCCAGCACATATTCATTGCCCAGAGCGATGCCGACGCCAACACCAGAAAATAGCGCCGCAAGGACAAAGGGATGGCGGGTATGTTGCATGATGAGCGTTGAGCCGAAAATCAACATCCCGGCGCTGGCGACTCCCGCCAGAAAGCGAATGATGAAAACCAGAAGAAACGGCGGTAGCCACGCCATCGCGAGGATTAATAATCCGGTTGCGAGGGCGGAAGCTAACAGGAACGGGCGCAGGCGTGAGGGTAAATGAAACGCGCCGAATGAAAACAGCATGCTCCCCGCCAGATACCCGGCATAGTTACCACTGGCGATCCATGAGAGTTCGCTAAAGGAAAATTCGCCTTCCGCCAGCATGACTGGCAGCATCGGCGTATAGAGAAAGCGGCCTAAACCCATACCTAAGGTGAGAACCAGCATCCCGAATAACGCGGTGCTGAAAGAAAAACGTTCTACGGGATGCGATGTCGAATTCATGTTCTGCCTGGTTTGTATTATTTTGAGTTAACAATTTAATAACAAAAAAGGAGAACCTGCCAGACTGTTATCGTGATTTTGTCGACGTAAAGCGATAAAAAAGATTGGGTTCGCCAACGATATAGATGTTGCCACTGGCATCCATCGCTATCCCTTCCGCCTGCTTGATGTTGTGTGAAAGGCCATATCTGCCTTTGGTTAACGACATTTCGCCGATCACGTCACCTGTCACGGTCACTTCCTGCAGGGCGCGTGACTCATGTGACAACACCAGCAACGTATTTTTTTGTGGGTTAAATTCCGCGCCAGAAACATCATCCAAAGTAAACTGACGCTGCAACGCTTTATCTTTGCTGATATGCAACTCATCGCTACGCAATAGCCCGGTAACTTTGTAGACCTCTATCGGATTTTTCTCTTTAAAAAACCAGAATGTATGGTCCTGAGAGGAATAAGCCAGCCCTTCAAATCCAGAGTTGGTTGGCGTTTCCTGCAATGGGATTTTAATTTTTTTGAGGATGCTCACTTCCGAGTCAGCGTTAAGTGAAATCACATAAATGGCATAATCACGTTCATCACTGATGACAAATTTATTATCACCAATGTATTCAATCGTCTCGAGATCCTTAACAAAATCGAGCGGAATGGTGCGGATCAGGTTACCCTCGGTCGTCATTTCAACGATGGTTGCAGGTTTGTTGATAGTGCTAAACAAGGTATTACTCTGCGCAGACCAGGTCAGTGAGGAGATATTTTTAGTTACTCCTGTAATCTCTTTACCATCGATAGTGGCCTGATAATTCTGAAACCCTGCGACATGCTGGCTTTTACGGACGCAGGATTGCACAAAAAACAGGCTTACCGCCACGATGGCGCAAAGAAAAACGATAAAGATGATGCGCTTTTTCAACTTGTTGCTCCTTATTATTGCTTTTTTCTCGTCAAATTCAGTGCGACAGATAAGGAGTATACGGATGAAGCTTAATGAATTCTTAACGCGGGGCGATGAAATCGTAAACGCCGCAGGGGAGTTGCGGCGTTTGTCTCTGGATGGCAGAACCTTTTCAGCTTACATCGACTGATAAATGCGCCTCATCCATGAATGATAGATGAGGCGGTTAGCAATTTATATCCTCTGCCATACTCACTCTGTTTGGGTGATTATTGAACTATTCGTCAACTATATACGTTGGCTGATAAGACGTTAAACCCGGAATGGAAAAACTGCTATTCACTTCTTTCTTTAAACGGGCTTCATTAAAACTGGTACTGTCCTGTTGCTCGGTACTGTTCTTGGCTTGCTTATCGGTACTGTCATTGGCTTGTTTATCGGTACTGTTATTGGCTTGTTTATCAGTACTGTTATTGGCTTGTTTATCGGTACTGTCATTGGCTTGTTTCTCGATACTGTCACTGGCTTGTTTCTCGGTACTGTCATTGGCTTTTTTATCGATATTATCATTGTAAAGAAATGCTTTCTTAAGAGAAATATTATTCACTTTGGCATTGAAAAAACAGGCATTTTTAAAAATCGTATCTATAAATATCGTATTGAACAACCATGCATGGTTAAACAGAATATTAGAACCTTTTGTACCAGTGAAATTAGTATTGTCAAATTTTGCAGCCGAAAAGTTTGTATTAAAGAGTTCGCATTTTGTTAAATTAGCGTTTGAAAAATTGGTATACATGCAGCTAATATTAGTAAGATCTTTGTCTGAAAGATTTTTCTCTGATAGATTGGAATAATCAAATACTGCTCCAATAATTAATGACGGAAAGAAAATCACTTTTGTGAAATCTATGTGTGCAAGATAAGCGTTACTAAGGTCACTTCCAGTAAAATTAACGCCAGTGAGAATTTTTCCGCTGAAGTTACTGTTCCGTAGATTTGCATTTGTAAAATTTATATTAAGCAAGTGGCGAACTTTACGAAAATCGATTTTTTCTAATGAGGCGTCAATAAAGGTTGCATAACGGAGATCACAATCGGTAAAATCCACGCCTTCACAGATCGTACCGGTGAAATCCGCATTTCTAAGAATGCTGCCATTAAAATTGACATTCCTTAGAACCATATTAGACAAGTCTATACCGGTTAAATCCATTCCCGCTAAATTCAACCCTTCTATACACCGTTGACCCGATTCATCTTCAGGGATAGCAGTGCTAATAGTATTGATGACAACATCACCTATCTTGAAGGTCATTGTAATTCCTGCATCAGAGATAGAGACTTTTCGCGTAAGACGTTCACTGTTATCTCCAGTGATACTCTTCTGAGCAACATAAAAGCGCTCGCATGTATGGCAAAATCTTTTCCAGCTCTCATTTGGGGGCAGATTATTGTCCGGGAGGAAATTAGCAATGCTATAAAGATCGTTCAGGACGCTACTTCTTATTTCAGGAGAGGCGCACTCTATAATTTCAGAGGTGGATATTGTATTTTTAATTTTATCTCTATTATCCGTGAGATTTCGTGATCCTGCTATATTTGGCTGCTGGTGGTTTTCTCTATAGTATTGCAGCACATTTTCCCATTGTAGGTTTGTCAACGAGATAGTTTCAGTCTCGTTATTGTTATCCCGTATTGTTAATTGATTTTCTACTGGGTCAAAAGAAATCATTAAGTTATTCAGATGTTGATATTGATGAGTGGCATCTAATTTCACTTCAAATGAATTTGAACTTTTGCAGGCATGTGTTAAAAACTTATCACAGGGAAGGTATTGCTCTTTATCTACGTGCTGTGGGTCATTTTGCAAAACAGAGAAAATACTCTCTTTCAAATTGTTCTTGTCAATATAGATTGGTAGTTGCGCTTTTTGTTCCATTATTTTAATAAACTGCTGCAGTTGCTCGGTTTTAACATTGCAACTATGATTTATATCTTTGTGGTTAACAGTAAATACGCTTTCATTATCATCTTGTCGATTAAATATTATTTTTAGATCGCCAACTTCAAACTCATGTAACCCATTTCTTTTGGTATTGGCGATGATTTGTTCTGTTGTTGATGAATATCGATTTAAGGTTAATTCGAGATTATCGGGATTAGAGATAAGGTGAATAAAAACATTTAGTACACGCTTAATCAAACCATCATTCAAATGATTTATATCATAATTAATTTGTTTTTGTATGGTTTCAATTTCCGTGTTAATATCAAATGGTTGGTTGTTTTTTTCATGGCAAGGTTTTAGTCCCGAATACATGCCGAGTGTTGGGAAAATATCCTGATATATGTTTAGGAAGCCCATATTTTTATCCTTGAATTGTGAAATATTCTTCTAAATCTAAAATAATCAGGGGGATGGGTAAAGATAAGCTTCGCACAGAAACTTATCTTTTATCATTATCTCACCCGGTAATCATTTTATTTCTCTATGCATAATTATGGGTTTAAGTATAATAAAATGTATAATGTATTTTAGACGTAAAATAGTAAGGTGCTATCAAAAATCGCTCATTTTGTGGATGGGAAATATTTCACATCAGGCGAGATATTTAATACAACTTCCTTCATGCAGGATTATGCGCAGCCAATTATCCGCGCGTTATATTTAAAGGTCTTATTGCCTGGTTGACGCTTCTGAATCGTAATGCACCACGCACTGCCAGTCGCTGCCCTGCTGGCAATATATCGCTTCGGTCTGCCCAGGGATCACCCATTGTATTTCCTCGCCGGGCAGACAGGTCAGCCAAATGCATAACCCGCAGCCGCCGCGTAAATCACGGGGAATATC
>OBRH01000141.1_pt1 | contig 11896 bp, 13 predicted proteins | sample 1475571 | NCBI WGS metagenome assembly OBRH01 (sample SAMEA3360674, study PRJEB22359) | human gut metagenome | biome: ENVO:urban biome; feature: ENVO:human-associated habitat; material: ENVO:feces | place: Bangladesh | collected 2011 | reverse complement strand
GCGAGTCCACCCCAAAACGGTGAGGCGATGGCCGAAAATAAAAATGTAATGCTGATATTTGTTCCCTAAATACACTATGAGAACATACCTGTTAATTACAGGACAATATCAGGTGTAGTTGGGCTTGTTCCAACCCCTATGACTATGAATTTAATAGCAGATTTCCAAATATCTAAGCAATTCTACACAGATTCTATGCAGTATCGGTATAGTCTCTTTTTGGCATAACCTATTGAAATATATAGAGAATCTGTGAAGTCTCTTTTCAGGGTAAACTGTATCGTGTTAGTCGTCCCTCTCCAGACACTACATATAGTGCTATATACAGGACTGTATAACGATATATAGATGCTTGGTCACATGGTGTAACTATCAAGAAACTTAACGATTTCCTGCGTGAAAGTTAGAAGTGATGGTTACAGTTACCCTCCTAAAATCTTCATAGTTGATTCGGTTAGTTGGGCTTGTACCAACCCCTAATCAACCTCATAGCTCCTTCATAACCAGTCTTAAAAGGACTTCCTTTTGAGACACTTTCAACGTAACGGTAGAATGCACCCTCAAGTAGTCTCAAAAGATTGTTTTTGGATTATGAGACAGCTAAACTTATGAGACCAACTTTTGAGACTACTAAGGGGGATGTATGGCGGTAATTGGTTATTGCAGGGTATCAACACAAGACCAGACTGTAGACAACCAGAAACTACAGATAGAGAAGGTTCACAAGGTCGATAAATGGTTTATTGATGAGGCTGTCTCAGGAGCTACAAAGGCCACCAGCAGAGATGGTTTTAGAGACATGATGAACTATGTAAGGTGTGACGATACGTTAGTTGTGGTAGCTATTGACCGTTTAGGGCGTAATACCGTTGATGTGCTCTCTAACGTGGAGGCACTACAGACTAAAGGTGTGAGGGTTGTTTCTCTACGTGAAGGTTTTGACCTGTCTACACCAATCGGTAAAGCAATGCTTACTATGATGGCTGGTTTAGCTGACCTTGAAAAAGACCTTATCAGTGAACGTAGAAAGGCTGGAATAGAACGTGCTAAAGCTGAAGGGGTACATATGGGGAGGCCTGTGAAAGCTTCTTCAGAGGCTGTACAGACGCTTATTTCACAAGGTAAGACACGGTTGCAGATTCAGGAAGAGTTAGGAATCTCTAAAGCAACTTATTACAGACTTGCTAAATAAGTTACTGAATAGTTACATGGATGTGGCTGATATTTGGCTTTTTTGCAAAGGGGGTCACATAGCTGGTGTGACGGGTACTTAGCAGGTATACATCATGAGGTAGATTCTACCGAATCAACTAGACAGATATTTTCGAAGATTCGGGGAAGATGAGATTCAAAGAGGGCTAGTCATTTTTTATAAAAATTTTCAGACTCTGAAAAGTTACTGTGCAGAATATATACAGATATCTTTAAAGTATCTGTAAAAACTTTTAAGATAAAAGATAGATATCCCAGAAAGGATATCCGTTTAGAAAACCTATTATGTATCTCTTAAAAGAGAGAAAACCTTGTCAAGAGTGATTGCAATAAAAATTTTTATTTCTTATGTCAATTGAGTGTATTTTAATCGGGAAACATCATGGGGGTTCTGATTGCTGGAGAACTCCATTTTTGTTATTTAAGAACTTACACCGTGAATTTATTTTCAGTCTGGATGGTGCTGCAACTAAGCACGATACGTTATTACCCCGCTTTACGGATGATATTCACAATCAGTCATGGGATGGTGAACGGGTATTCTGTAACCCACCATACAGCGACACTAAAACATTCCTCGTAAAAGCGTCTGAGGCAGATTTATCGGTATTCCTGATACCGTACCGACCCCAAACCATATACTGGCTTAAGCACATCTTCACAAACCCGCTTTGCCATGAAATCCGTATTCTTCATCGTGCAGTTAAATACCTTCCACCAGCAGGGCATAACAGGCTTACTATTAGGTCACCGTTTCCAAGTGCAGTCGTTGTTTTTAAAAAAGAACCACGCAGGCATGAAATTACGCAGATGGTTTGCTGTGCTGATACATTGCTACCGTTAACCATCATTAACAGAGGAGGCTTGAGAGGAAGGCCCACCATTTACCCACCTGAGACGCTCGACAGCTTCATAAAACTATACAGGCAAGGCAAACCCATTAAGTGCATTGCAGATGCTCTCAGAATGCCTCTGAGCACGTCATACAGGATTGCTCAAAGGTTGAGCTAGAATTCTCATAAATATGGTCATTTACAAGACAGGTGATTTAGATATTAAGAAGTATCCCTGCGAACAATAAATGACCAATCAGTAATTATTCTGTGAAATAATTGTTGCAATTTATAATCGCATCTGTTATAGTTTCTATATGGGCTGATAAAAAAAGTTCATGTCTTGAAGTGGTAACACTTGGGGGGGTGTCAGATGATTGACGTATATTAACCTCTCATTCATGGTAATACCTCAGCGTTTTAATCATCGTACTGTTTCAGGCATGGACTTCTTTATCAGTCCATCAATCCCCCAGATATTTTAATCACACAGGCTAATCGGTTTTATCCGGTTGGCCTTTTCACGTATGAGGTAATTTATGAATGAAAAAAGAAACTAATGCTTTTATTATGGTAGATAAACGAGTTGCACAATTCCCTAAAACATTAAAGCCAATTGACCGCCTGGTATATTTCACTATGCTGGATGGTGCTGATTATTACGAATCTAAGTTCGGGAGATATGCACCAAGTATTGACTATTTGATGGTTATGTCTGGTGCTACACGTAATACAGTTATTGATTCACTTAAGAGACTTGAGTCACACAGACTTATCGAAAAGACCAATGTAAAGGGTCAGCAAAGTATTTTTAAAGTATTCACGTTGGATGAGCGTCCAGAAGTCTTATCAGAGCCTACTCTTGATGAACGCCGTAGAGCTAAATTATCAGGTCAACCAGAATCTGACACTAACCCAACCAAAAATTGGTTACCTACCCAACCAGAATTTGGTTACCTACCCAACCAGAATTTGGTTACATGTAAGACTGAATATAAAGACAAAAATATAAATACTGAAGAAGAAAGACTAAAAGGGAACTTTGAAGAAGAATCTCTTAAGAAGGGAGCTTCGCTCTGTGATTCACATGAATGTGATTCTCTTGATATTGAAGAGGCTATTAAAGAGGCTGTTAAAGAGGCTGTTAAAACATCTGACTTAGATGACCTTGATAGTGAAGCTGCTAAAGAGGTCGTTAAAAAGGAAGATAATATCTCTGATGTGAATGTTGATAGTGACCATAAAAACACACAGTGCCCCGCCACTGATGATGAGATGGACCCCTTCGATGATTACCTTGATGAGGAGTCAGAGCGTGAAGAGGCTATTAAAAAAGCACAACGCAAAGCAGAGATTAAATCACGTATTGAAATGGCAAAACAAAAGAACAAGGTTAGTGACCTCGATGACTTTGATGATAGTGACGATGATTTTACTTTTACACCAAAAAAGAAAACTCACACCGATTCAAAGAAAGAGAGGATTAAACCGAAGATGTATTTTGCTGGTGGAGGGATTAAGTCATGAAAGAATATCACGGTGAAAAGAGATACAAAGATTACCTGTTAAAGCGTTACAGCATTTCTCGTGAAGGCCACTTAATGAAGGATACTCACGGGGAAGTTTACCGGATTCGACCGAAGAAGGAAGGGAGGGATTATTATTTCGTCGATGGTGTGACAGATTTAAAGATTGACGCTTTGAAGTTTGCGGTGCTGTACCATTATGATATCTGGGATTCAGTCCACCAGCTACGATTAAAAGACGGTGACCCCAGCAACTTAAAGGCCACCAATATCATCACAAAACGTTAGTTTGTTTTACCATCATCAATCGTAATTGTGATTTCATATTTGAAAAGCTTAATGCTGAAATTGAATCGTGTACTTTTGGCGATAATCATTTTTAAAAGCTGATACACCAGAAGCACCAGAAACACAAAGCAACCTAAGCTTGCGAATCTGTGAGATTCAGCAATTGTTTCAAGAAAGCCCATTAATTCCCCTTATTTATCAAAGGGAATGACCTGTATCAGTCCCTATAACTATAATACCATGTAAATGAGATGTTGACAATATGTTAAATAAATGTTAAGATTGTAGTATGAGCAAAAGATTTAAGGAGATTTTTACAATGACTCACACAGTTACACGCCTTTTGCCAGAGGCATTTGAACGACTGGCAGCAATCAAAGCCAAATACCCTGATATGAAGCACACAGCGCTTGTTGGAGAGCTTTTAAAAGAGTCGGTAACCTTGACCCCTTTCGATAACGTTAAGGGCGTTGCAGAGGGTTCTAAGGCCATCAGAATCACAACGGGCCAACTGGAACTACTCAAAGCACAGTCCGCAGTAGCAGGTTGCTCAATGATTCAAGTGTTAAGTACCAAGGTTCATCAACTGGCGGATAAATTGGGGGTTTAATGTATGACTTTTATAAACATCGTGACCATTTGGTAAGATTTGACGGTAAAGTCTGGAAAGACGTAACACAAACCAATAAACCCAAGTTTACCCACCAGCAATTAGCCTCAAGATTTGATATCTGGACTGAAGCACAAAAAGATAATGGTGATTTCGAGTTTATCAGGGGTTTTGATTATGCTTACGAAGACGACCTTAAAGACGCCATTAAATTAATTGAGAATTTCAACTCTATTAAAAATGGTGACAAGCACAAAGCCAACGGTAACAGATACGATAAAGATTTAATCATTGATGCAATCACCAAAGGACAATCACAAAGTTATATTTCTGAGAAATACGGCTTATCACGTAGTCAATACTACAAGATTAAAGCGTCTGTGTAAGTCTGTGAGAATGAGTGAGACTCAAAGATGAGCTACCCTATTACTAAGGTGTCTCACTCCCTCTGTAACCCGCATGGTTACTGGCCTCAGAATGGCTATTTTGGCAGATTTAAGATGTGTTTTTATAGGATTTTAAAAATGAACAATTACCCAATGCAAATTATGGTTGATAGCGACACTGCTATGATGGTGCAAAGCTTCACTGATGCAGGTATTAGCATTGACTTTGACAGGCTGTTAAAAATAATGACTGAAAACTCAGAAGTAATTGAAGATTTTATTCAGTCGGTGGAGTTTAACGAGCCTCGAATGATGCTACCAATTACAGACAGCAACATGAAAAGATTGGTTATCGAGCAAACGAACAAATACAGTATTTCCCCAGAGCAATTTTTGAAAGGTGCTGTGACAATCATGTACAGCAATAATATTTTGGTGACGGATTCTGTGAGGATTCACTAATGACGTTAATTGTATTATGGACGCTGCTAGGGCTATTTGTTGGTTGCTGGGTAGGTAATACGGCAAATAAGAATTAATGTTACCAATTTGTTAAAAAGCTGTTGACAAATAACCTTAAGCATGACATAATTTTAATTATGGGAGAGTAATTCTCTCTTATTTTTCTTCCAATAATCCGATGGATGGATGGATGGATGGATATTCTGAATTGGTGAGGTATGTTCTATACCGAACATTCTGAAAGGTGCAATGCTTTTCGCTACATGGCCTCTTATACAACTTGAGAGGTCATCTCGAAAAGTACTCTTGTTCATTCGTTTGAATCCTTTAGATGTTTTAATTTCTTCACCTTATGAATGGCCCTTTATAAGAAATTATCTAGGGCTATTCAGCTTTTAAAAAGCATACTTGGCAAACGCTTTTAAGTCTCTTCTAAGTTCTTGTATGGCTGTCAGGTGTGCTTTTTAAAAACTGAATATTACTTAGAAGAGGAAAATGAAATGGAAAATCTATATATTAGCGGTAGAAAGGTTGATAGCTTCGGTGACTGGTCGCCACAGACTGAACATCCAGCTATCACTATTCAGCGTAAAGAACACGATGAAAGAATTAAGCTTGAGCAAGAGCTAAAGATGTCACCAAAGGAAATCATCTTTGTGTCTCCTGAGCCTCAAGAAATGCCTGATATCTGCAAAACTGAATCACTATTTAATCTTGAGCGTGAATATTACCCACAGTTAAAAGCACAGCGTATTAAACTTGATGACGCTTACAGCAAAGTTACCCTGATGCAATCAGCTATTGAGCCGTCAGAATTTGAGATTCAGGATGAATTGTCACAGAAACCATTTGTCTATTACAAATATGAAGACAATGATGGTTTTGGTACTTTTCCTGAGAATATCCCAGACGTGATTAATAATCTTTCTGACGGATATCGAATTGTGAAGATGGTTAAAGCTTCAAGAGGTGCTGGTCAGTTTATTTACATGACTAATAAGAGCGATGAAGAACTCTGTGAACTTGCCAGACAGAACATCTTGGCATCACGTAACAAGCAACTTGATAATGTTAAGTTGTATCTCTCAAGAGAGCTTCAGGCTATGAAAGAGCTTGTTAGTGAATATGAATCACAGAAGAAAATTGCTATGCAGGCTGATATTGAGCAGCTTACGAAGATTTCTCAGAAGTATGCAAAGGCACTTTGAGGTGATGAATGAGTCCTATTTTTTATATTCTTAGAAAGAAGTTTGATGCTATCGATGAGATTACCGGATATCTTCGTGAATGTATTTACGAAGGTGAGTCTCTGGAAGATTTAAAATTTGATGGTAGAGATGACTTAACTTTCCTGATTAGGGATGTTAATCGGGATATTGAACGATTAAGAGATAGTTATAATCCACCAGAAATTACTGAAATGATAGACTTTGATGATGGAACAAGAACTATTAGCGTAGCGATTGGTGGGAGTTACATCAGGGACGTTACCAGTAAAACTAATGAAGAGTTACTTGCTGAATTTAAAGATGACTATCTAAAAAATCTCGATTCTTATCAGGCAGAATTAGATAAGCGGTATCGGGATTTAGCTGGAAAAGGCTACTTAATAGAGGAATTGCTGGACTTCTAATTGAAACTAATGTGAGGTGGTGAATGATTGATTTAACAGAACGCTATGAGCTTATTAAAGCAATTAGTGAACGATTGAAAGAACAACCCAACAAACCAAAACGAATCAAAGCACTCACCTCTAAGCGAGATAACAGAATCAGAAGAATCGCTAAATGGTGTCTTGATAAATTACCAGGTGATTGTCAGATTGTTGGTGAAGATGGTAATTATTATCTGGTTAGGTAAAAAGATTGGTTGGGTAAAAATCAACGGGAGAGATTATCGAGTGATATCGGTAGTTTCTCCCTTTTTTGTATATGAGGATAGCCTTCTATCCGAAGTCTATGAGGTGAAAAATATGAATGAGCAAATTCACAGTTGATAGTTTTATTGTTGAGCTAGGCTTCAATGAGAACGTTATTAAAGGTCTGCAAAGAGTTGAAAAGGCAGCTTTGCAGTCAGCACAAAGAATTGAAAAGAACCTAAATAAAGGTTTCAGGATTAATACAAAGCAGCTTGATAGTAATTTGACAAGTTCTTTAGGGCAGCTTGAAAGGAAGTTTAACAAGGCTTTTGATAAGATTGAACAAAGAGCAAGAAACACAAAAGCATTTCAGTTTACCAGTCAAGTTAATGGCGCTCTTAAACAACCAAGACAACCAAGAGTAAATACTGGTGATAGAGCAGTAAGAGCAGCTTATCAGGCTAACATGAGCAAGTTAAAAGGCTTTGACCCTATTTTGCAGAAATACATCAAATCTCAGTTTTACGGGCTATCTGCTAAAGCTGGGTCAATGGATAATTCAAAATTCAATGAGAAGTTAGCTCAGTTAAATGCTTCAGTCAGAGAAGCAATCACTAAAGCCAGAGGTCATACGTCCACCAGCATTAATAGTGACAGAGCAGCTAATAGTCTTGATAGTCTGTCTTCAGCAGCAGTTAAAACAGCAGGTGCATTTATCTCAATGCAAGCTGTATTAGCCAGTTATCAGAAGATTATGGAGGTTGGCCTTCAACGTGCAAGTGCTGAGCGTTCAATTGATTTCGTATTTGATAAAGATGCAGGTCAGGTAAAAGAGTTCACAAAGTCATTAGCTCAAACAACGGGTTTAGATATCGCTGAACTGCAATCACAGTTTGCTGGTTTTGGTGCTTCAGCTAAAGAGTCTATGGGTATTCAAGGTTCTGAAGAACTTTTTAAAAATATGATTGGCTATGCTCGTCTGATGGGAAGAAGTGAAGAAGAAATTAAGCGAGCATTAACAGCATTATCACAGATGGCTGGTAAGGGTCAGGTTATGGCTGAAGAGCTTAAGGGGCAACTAGCTGAAGCTGTTCCTGGTATGGTTCAGGTATTCGCTAAAGCAACCGGAAAGACTGAACAGGAATTATTTGATGCCATGAAGAAGGGGGCTTTAAAATCTGCCGATACTCTTCAGAAGGTCACTCAGGAACTGAATAGACAAATCACCGCTAAAGGTGGCTGGAAAGCCATTTCAGAAAGTACACAGGCACAACTAGGGAACTTGAAAAACGCTTGGAATACCACGCTTGATAGTATCTTCAGAGGTTCTGAAAATGGTCTGCAAGATTTTACAAGAAGTCTAACAACTCTTTTAAACAGTTTAGGTGGAAGCGGTAAAAGTCTTGGTGAATCTCTTGGTAGTCTCATGACTTCTATGTCAAGTGGTGTGGATAGCCTGACCGATATCAGTTACAGAGTGAGAGCTTTCTTTGATGAGGTGACATTGGCTTACCGTGGTTTAACCGATGAGCAAAAGAAAGTAGTTGATGCTTTAGGTTCTGGCTTGATTAATAGTTTAAAAGTCTTGGCTGGTGTTATTGCTGTAAATAAAGTTGTTGGTGTAACCAGAAGTATTTACGGGCTTATGGCTGCTATCACAAGATTAGGTCAGGTCGCTGATACAACAGCGGATAACGTGAATAGAAAGAATGGGAAACCATCAAGATTGAATCTTGGGAATATGCTATTAGCTGGTAGCGCTCTCTATGCAGGTTATGAGAGATTAGCTTCAACGCCTGAACGAATGGAAGCACAAGCTAAATTACCAGAGTTAGCTAAAGAGTCTGGACTTAAGCCAGTATTTACTATGGACGATGTGAAAGGTTGGTTTAATAGTGCAGCTATGAATCTTGCTAACTTCCAGCATCCAGAATTAATCACCATGAGACAAGATGCGGCATTAACGAATACGGATATCCAAAGCCTGAGAGATGAAATTAGTGCTTTGAGCAAACGTATTCAGGAGCCTGTGAAAGTTTCACTTGGTGGTGAAGTTGCCATTAAACCAGATGAAACCAGCTTTATGACCTTTAGCAGTAATATCTACGACCAATACGCAGAAGCTACGCTATTAAGTTCATCATTCCCAGAAGATGATTGATAATAGTCGAATGCTACGTGAATAAAGCAAAGTTAATACCCACACCAAAAATTATTTTTCACGTAGCTCACGCTTAACAGAGAAAATACTTATATATCAAAGGCTTGGTTGAAAATGATTAAAACACACTAAGCCTTTGAAATCAAAGGAGAATTTAATGATTTACTCTAATCAACTTCGTTACACTGGCAAAGATGGCATCTATTTCCACTTAAGAGATAATGTAGATGCCTTCTTAACTTTATCAGCAACTGAAAATATGGAATTTGATAGCCCTATGCAGGTGACTACACAGAACATGCAATCAGGGCAAACCGTCACAGATAATGTGCAAAGAGCACCCAGAACAATCACTATTAGTGGTGTCGTTGTAGTTGGTGAATCCGGTAGTATCCTTATCTCACGAGATACTAAGCTGGTGGAGAACTTCATCGACACTCTTGAAAGCTGGCGTGACCAGAAGCAAATTATTTCGGTCATCTGTAAAGACGGAATTAAAATTGATGATTCCATTATCACGAGCTTTAAAGCTTCTAAAGATGTTGGTATTTCAAATGGTCTAAGAATCCAGCTAACTTTTCAGGAAATTAACTTCAAAGCTATTGTGGGTCAGACTGATATCTCGGCTGCGACCGGAAGGACTTCTACCACAAGTGATGGTGGTGCTACCAGTAAAAAGAATACTGGAAACACTACAACGAGCCTTGGAAGCCCTATGCTGACCTGTAAAGAGCTTTTTAGCTATTCGGCAAGTGAGTTATCAGATGAAGCGCTAAAAGCCCGTGTAACGTGCTCTAAGAGCGTTAGCGTTAAAAATGGTGAGAGCACCTTCACAGCCTCAGCTAATGAGCAAGCTTCAAAGGTGCTTAAGTCGGGTAATGCTTTACGGAAGTTTAGTGTGAATCCTAACAAGCGCTACTGACGATAGAATCTCAACTATATGATAACCTCATCAACATCTATTAAACCCCTCTCAGTGACTTCAGAAAGCGACTGTATAGCCTCTGTAACGTCCTCTGAGGGGTTTTCTGTTATAGGTAGGTCAATTATCCTACCGTTGTGAAAAGTTACTTTACAGCGACGTTTAGCAGCATCTATAACTATTTCTTTGAGTACGCCCTTGATAAGTAGCTGTGTCTCTATCATCCCTTCCTTTGTTGTCCTGTCAATATCTTTGAGGCTTCCAGTTGTGATGGCCTTTATCCGCTTTGTTTCCTCTTCGATATCATGATTGAGTTTTGATAGCGCATTCTTCATATCACGTAATTTCTCTGTGATAATTGTCATGTCATCGAGTTCAATAGCGAGTTCTGCCATTTTTGAGATTTTACGCTGCAAATCTTCACGCTGTAATTTAAGGCTATCAATAATGTCAGTATTTTCAGTTTCAAAACGGTCGCATAATGCGAGCATGTAGAGAATAGTTGCATCCGTTTGCTTACGACTGATAGCCTTTGCACTACACCTGTTAGCTGAACGATTAGGGCATCTGTACATCCCAAAACGTTTTAAGGCATATCCACCAAGAACAATAGTAGCCCCACACTCAGAACATTTGATGATACCCCTGAACAAGTTGACCGATAGCGGATTACTTGATACAGAAGCCCTACCATATTGCCCTGTGTTCAGTTGCTGTACTCGATAGAATAGTGACTCACTGATTATTGCGGGGTAGTAGCCCTGAACTTCTTCACGTCCAGCAGGTGTGAAACATCCAATCACAGCACGATTTCTGAGTAGTTTCTTTACAGCAGTATCAGACCACCCCTTTTGTTTGGGTGTGTATTGATTCAATGACAAGTGGCCTTCATCGTTTAAAGTTCTGGTGATAGCCCAAAAGCTTAAACCCTGTAATCTCAGGTCAAATGCTCGTTTAACAACTTCCACTTTATCGGGGATGATAGTGAATGTTCGACGGTCATCATTAAGCTTAAGCCATGCAGGACAACGCCTAGAAATCTTGATACCCTCAGAGATGAGTTCTTTTTTACGGTTCCATGCAGCCTGTACACGCTCTGATTTACGTAATGATTCCTCATGCGCTCGTTGCATTATCAAAATGCTTTTAATCAGGGATAATGGGTCTTTAAGAGATTCCTTTGTGTAATGTTCACCATCGGACAGGGTGACTACATCTACACCAGCCCTTAAGATACGGCGTAATAGCTCAGAAGCGATATCAATATCCTGACGTGACAGACGGTCTAAACTCTCGATTAGTAGCGTATCACCAGCTTTAACAAGCCCTTTCTCGATAGCGGTTAGAAAGTCACCTAGACCACCTTTCAGGTGCTTACCACTAAAAGCACTTTTCCCCAAATCTTTAAAGCTCAAGGATGAATCCAAGTAAAACTCAGGGTTCTTATCAAGCCAGTCAGTAACCAGCTTAGATTGTCTGCGTACAGAGTCCCCTTTTAGTTGTCGTTCACTTGAAAATCTGATGTAGCTGATTGCCCGTCTCATATTCAATACCTAAAATGATGTGTTTAGGAACCCATTATACTGAAGACAATACCGGACCACATATTCAGGGCGGAGTGGCCGGTAACGCCAAGCT
>OBRH01000132.1_pt1 | contig 12270 bp, 11 predicted proteins | sample 1475571 | NCBI WGS metagenome assembly OBRH01 (sample SAMEA3360674, study PRJEB22359) | human gut metagenome | biome: ENVO:urban biome; feature: ENVO:human-associated habitat; material: ENVO:feces | place: Bangladesh | collected 2011 | reverse complement strand
GAAGATCGCCGCTAATGCAAAAAATACTCAAGTCAATTATCCTACTGGTCTCTACCTCCCCGATTCCAACAGCACTTACCTGGAATTCGCTCTCAATGATAATATTAAGATCGATCCATCATGGCCGAAAGAAGTCCAGTTATTCCCTATAAATACTGGCGGACACTGGATATTAGTTTCGCTACAAAAAATAGTTAATGAAAAAAAATAACACACAACAAATAAAATGCGTCATATTCAACTCATTACGTGCACTAGGCCATGATAAAGAAAATTCACTTAAGCGTGTCATTAATAGTTTCAATTCTAAAATCATGGGAGAAATGCCGAATAATAAGAATATAACAGATCATTTAACTGAACCAGAGATAATATTTTTACATGCCGATCTTCAGCAATACTTAAGCCAAAGTTGCGGTGCATTTGTGTGCATGGCAGCCCAGGAAGTGATTGAACAAAGGGAAAGCAATTCTGACAGCGCCCCCTATACGTTATTAAAAAACTATGCTGACAGATTTAAAAAATATTCAGCAGAAGAGCAGTACGAATTTGATTTTCAACATCGACTGATAAACGGAAATTGTTATTTAGATAAATATGGCGATGCACTAATCAATGCTTCTTATACACAATTAGAAAAAACACACTCACAACCCAAAAATAGAGCATCAGGAAAAAGAGTAAGTTAACATTATTGTTAATCAATTCGACCAATCAGCAAATATGCTGACTGGTCGAACATAGTTTGTTAAAAAATCATCACTGACTGATGCCAGTCACACCATCCGCCAGTTCAATCAGGCGAATAAATTCCGCCCTGTAACCCTGTGGATCTTCCCCTTTTGCCTGCTGAGCCCACTGTTTGATCTGCTGCCATGAGATTTCGTTCAGGTATTCAGAACCGCGTAACTTTTGCCCATATGCAGCGACTGCTGCGCGAAAACGCATATCTTCAGAGGACGCGTTTATTGTTGGCCCCAGCCGGAATTCAACTAACTGACTTTCTTTTCCCTGCGGGTATTTCCAACGAATCTTTAACCAGGCAAGTTCTTTTGTTTTGTCCGATTTCGCTGATTTGTTATCCGGGGCATAGCGTAACTTATCAATTGATGCTTTTTGCCCTTTCAGCGTTAATTCGAATAACAACGTTATATGTTTACCTGCGCCAATATCACCCGCATCAACGTTGTCGTTATTAAAATCTTCCGCCCGAAGTTGGCGCTTTTCATAACCAATCTGACGGTATTCCGTTACCCACGCGGGATTAAACTCAATTTGCGCTTTGACATCTTTTGCTACGCTAATCAACGTCTGCCGCATTTCACTGTTCAATACTTTCTGTGCTTCAGCGAGGGTATCAATGTAGCTGTAGTTACCGTTGCCAACATCGGCAATTCGCACCATCATTGCCTCGTTGTAATTGCTATCCCCTACGCCAAACGTGGACAGAGAAACACCGGACTCCCGCTGTTTTTTGACCATTGATTCAATCGATTTAGGATCGTCAATGCCGACGTTAAAATCACCATCAGTGGCCAATAAAATGCGATTGATGCCACCCTTAATAAACCCCTTCGCCGCCTGCTGATAAGCCAGTTCCAGCCCGACACCGCCATTGGTACTGCCATCGGCATCCAGCGAATCAATTGCGGCATTAATTTCCGCCTTGTGACTCCCGGAGATAGAAGGCAACGCAATACGGGAGTCGCCAGCGTAGGTCACGATGGCAATGTTATCCTGCTCACGAAGTTCTTTGACCAATAATTTCAACGAAGACTGGATAAGTGGCAAACGTTCATCAGAAATCATTGAACCAGAAGTGTCGATAAGAAAGACCAGATTAGAAGCTGGTAACTTTTCACTTTTGCGATCTTTCGCCAGGATATCAACTTTCAGCAGTGTTCGCTGTTCATTCCACGGCGCAGGTGCCAGTTCGTAGCGCATAGCGAAAGGTATTGGCTTACTGGCGGGAACAGGTTCTTTATTATTGCTTTTATCATTAATAACCCAGTCTGACGGAAAATAATTCACCATCTCCTCCACCCGCACTGCATCTGGCGGAGGCAACTGCCCATGATTGAGAAAACGGCGTACATTCGCATAACTGCCGGTGTCGACGTCAAGGCTAAATGTCGCCAACGGGTTTTGCGCTACCTGCTTAACCGGATTATCATCGAACTGCTGATAGCGAGCGGTTCCTGGATTTGCGATTTGGGAGGCTGCTTTTTCTCTGGCTGCATGTTGATATTTTGGAGCCGCCTGTAAGCGCCCCTGCAAAGCCTGTTTGTCTGAATATTGTTGCGCTTCTTGCTGGGCTAAGGCTTTTGCTTTCGCGTCTGCAGTGGCTTTAGCGGCGACGGATCTTTGCTTGGCCTCTTTTATTGCAGCTTGTTGCGCGGCAAGCTCTTGCTGGTCTGTGGGAGTACTGGGTTGTTGTTGCAGACTTTCCTTATTCTCAGATTCCGGCCCACATCCTGACAAAATCAAACTACTCATAAGCAACATGATTATATTTTTATTTCACATATAAAATCCTTTTAAATAAACTCAGGCACCAGACATAAATACACTCTTTGTATCATCCTGCTGATCTTGATAAAATACAATATCGAAACCTATAACAAATAATGATTCAATAACGCAACCCATTAATAATTTGCATATGAAAAAAAAATAAACTTTGCTTTTATTATATTAATTCTGTTTTCACTCCCTCTGATTATTTTTTACCAACCCTGGGTCAAGGCATTACCGCCAACGCCCCGACACGCAAGTCCTGAGCAATTAGAAAAAACAGTTCGTTATCTTACACAAACTGTGCATCCCCGTAGTGCCGACAATATTGATAATCTGAAAAGGTCCGCAGAGTATATAAAAGAGGTCTTTATCAGTAGCGGTGCCAGAGTTACCGCGCAGGACATCCCCATTACGGGAGGTCCCTACAAAAACATTGTTGCTGATTATGGTCCTGCCGATGGACCGCTGATTATTATTGGTGCGCACTATGACTCTGTCAGTAGTTATGAAAATGATCAATTGACCTATACGCCGGGCGCGGATGATAACGCCAGCGGCGTGGCAGGATTACTCGAACTGGCACGTTTGTTACAGCAGCAAGCACCGAAAACTGGCGTGCAGCTGGTCGCCTATGCGTCGGAAGAACCGCCTCCTTCCTAGCGATGAAATGGGGAGCGCAGTACATGCAGCTTCGCTTGAGCGTCCAGTTAGATTAATGATAGCGCTGGAGATGATTGGCTATTATGACTCTGCGCCTGGTAGTCAGGATTACCCTTACCCGGCAATGTCCTGGCTTTATCCCGATCGGGGAGACTTTATTGCCGTGGTCGGCAGAATGCAGGATATCAACGCCGTTCGTCAGCTAAAAGCGGCATTGTTGTCATCTCAGGATTTATCTGTTTATTCTATGAATGCCCCAGGGTTTATTCCCGGCATTGATTTCTCTGACCATCTTAATTATTGGCAACACGATATTCCCGCCGTAATGATTACCGACACCGCTTTTTATCGTAATAAACAATACCACTTGCCCGGTGATACTGCAGACAGATTGAATTATCAGAAAATGGCTCAGGTTGTGGATGGCGTTATCACCTTGTTATACAACAGTAAACAATAAAAATTTCTCGAGGCGGGTCCAGAAAAAGCGACATGTACATTTTATTTTCCCTCGTCTGTTTTAAGATGCGAAACATGAAATTCAACGGAGGAAAATAAAATGGGAATGATTGGCTATTTTGCAGAAATTGACTCAGAAAAGATTAACCAACTGCTTGAGTCTACTGAAAAACCTTTGATGGATAATATACATGACACGCTTTCAGGATTACGCCGACTGGATATTGATAAACGCTGGGATTTTTTACACTTTGGGCTGACAGGCACCTCTGCTTTTGATCCCGCGAAGAATGATCCGCTGAGTCGTGCCGTGCTTGGTGAACACAGCCTCGAAGATGGCATAGATGGCTTCCTGGGATTGACCTGGAATCAGGAGTTAGCCGCGACAATCGACCGACTGGAATCACTGGATCGAAGTGAGCTGCGTAAACAGTTTTCCATTAAGCGACTCAATGAAATGGAGATTTATCCGGGAGTGACCTTTTCAGAAGAGTTAGAGGGGCAACTCTTTGCCTCGATCATGCTTGATATGGAAAAGCTGATTAGCGCGTATCGACGTATGCTGCGACAAGGGAATCATGCGCTGACGGTTATTGTTGGGTGATGGTGTCAGGGCACCAAAAAAAACCGCCGAACATGTCGGCGGCTTTCTGACTTACAAACTGATAGCTTACATCAGCGGCATTGCTAACCGCACAATGCTAATCAGCGGTTGTGGCCATACACCCAGCACCAGTACCAACAGTGCAGAGATCAGCACCACGATACCGCCCGCGCTGTACTGCCAGTTTGATGGTGCATCGCGACCCGGTTGTTCCGGGGCGTGAAGATACAAGCTCACCGCCACGCGCAGGTAGTAGTAGAGGCCGATTGCCGAACCAACAACCACGGCACCCACCAGCCACCACAAGTGTGCCTGGACACCGACCGCCAGCACGTAGAACTTACCGATAAAGCCCAGCGTCATCGGGATACCGGCCAGAGACAGCATCATCACCGTCATCACTGCCGCGAGGATCGGACGATGCCAGAACAGACCGCGGTAAGAGAACAGGGAATCAGCATCCGGGCCACGATACGGGCTGGACATCAGGCTGACCACGCCGAACGCGCCGAGGCTGCTGAACAGATAACCGGCCAGGTAAACCCCTACCGCTTCCATCGACATCTCGCCAGTTTGCAGCGCAATCAGCGCCACCAGCAGATAGCCGAGGTGAGAGATAGATGAGTAACCGAGCAGACGTTTGATATTGGTCTGGCTCAGCGCCATCAGGTTACCGAAGATGATGGAGGCAAAGGCGATAATCGCCAGCACCACGCGAATCGCTTCGCTGTCACCCACCGGTGCGTAGAGGAACAGACGCATCACCACACCGAAGATAGCGATTTTGCTCGCCGTCGCCAGGAAAGTGGAAACCGGCGCAGGCGCGCCCTGGTATACGTCTGGCGTCCACAGGTGGAACGGCACCAGAGAGAGTTTGAAGCCGAGGCCAACAATCATCAGGCCGAAACCTGCCAGCAACAGCGGCTCGTTGAGCATACCGTCGCCGAGGTTTTTACCCAACGCGACAAACGACAGGTCGCCAGACTGCGCATACACCAGCGCCATACCAAACAGCAGGAAAGAAGACGCTGCGGCAGAAAGGATGGTGTATTTGATACTGGCTTCCAGCGAACGTTTCTGGCGGAAAGCGTAACCGACCAGGCCAAACAGCGGCAAAGAGATCAGTTCGATACCGAGGAACAAAGACGCCAGATGGTTGGCATTCGCCAGCAGGATCCCGCCCAGCGCGGCAATTAACACCAACAGGTAGAACTCATCCTTGTTGTCGTTATAGCCTTCAAGCCACGGGTAGGCGAAAGTACAGGTGGCGAGGCTCGCCAACAATACCAGCCCGGTGTAAAGCATGGCGAAACCATCAACGCGCATCAGCGGCGTAACGTCCATAGCGCCCGCCTGGCCGACAAACCAGAGCGAAACCAGCGCCGCGTTAAGCCCAATAACCGAGAGCGTAGCGTTGAGGAAATGATTGCGTCGCCACGCAATGGAGAGCATCACAACCACCACCGTCAAGCCGACGATCAGCAACGGTAGCAGTGCGATCAGGTTTTGTGGAGTTATTGTCATGGCGATTTACGGCCTTGTAGTAGTAACGGAATTAACAAACCACTGCTGGATATTGCCAATCGCGGAGTGCGAGGTATCCAGAATCGGCTGCGGATAGAAGCCCAGCAGTACCAGCAGCACCACCAGCAACAGGATCATAAACAGCTCACGCAGCGACATCCCTGGCAGTTCCTGGCTGGCAATCTGGCTTTTCGCTTTACCGAAGTAAGCGCGATGCAACATCGCCAGCGAATAAACAGATGCAAAGACCAGCCCAAAGGTAGAGATAACGGTAATCACCGGGACAACCTGGAAGCTGCCGAACAGAATCATAAATTCGCCGACGAAGTTACCGGTGCCAGGCATCCCAAGCGTTGCCACCGCAAAGAACAGCGACAGTGCTGGCAGCCATTTCATCTTGCTCCACAGACCGCCCATCATGCGCATGTCGCGGGTATGGATACGTTCATAAAGCTGACCACAAAGAATAAACAGACCCGCCGCCGACAAGCCGTGCGCAATCATCTGGATTACCGCGCCCTGGTAGGCCAACTGGCTGCCGGTGTAGATAGCAATCAGCACGAAGCCCATGTGGGAAACCGAGGTGTAGGCGATCAGACGTTTGATATCGGTCTGGGCGAAGGCCATCCACGCACCGTAGAAGATGCCGATAACACCCAGCCACATAGCAATTGGCGCGAACTCTGCCGACGCGTTCGGGAACAGCGGCAGGGAGAAACGCAGCAAACCGTAAGCGGCAGTTTTCAGCAAGATCCCCGCGAGGTCAACGGAACCGGCGGTCGGAGCCTGGGAGTGCGCATCCGGCAGCCAGCCATGCAGCGGAACCACCGGCATTTTGACTGCGAAGGCGATGAAGAAGCCCAGCATTAACAGGTATTCCACACCACTGGACATTGGCGTATTCAGCAGCTCTTCATAGTTGAAGGTCCAGACGCCGGTCGCATTGTAGTGAACAAAAACCAGCGCCAGGATGGCGATCAACATCACCAGACCACTCGCCTGGGTGTAAATGAAGAACTTGGTTGCCGCCGTGATACGCGTTTTACCGTCAGAGGCTTTATGCCCCCACAGTGCGATCAGGAAGTACATCGGCACCAGCATCATTTCCCAGAAGAAGAAGAACAGGAACATGTCGATGGCAAGGAACACGCCGATAACGCCGCCCAGGATCCACATCAGGTTGAGGTGGAAGAAGCCCTGATATTTTTCGATCTCTTTCCACGAACAGAGTACCGCCAGCACACCGAGCAGACCGGTCAGCACGACCATCAGCAGCGACAGCCCGTCAATGGCGAGATGAATAGAGATACCAAAACGCGGGATCCACGGCATGTCGAATTCAGACTGCCACTGCGGAATTCCGGCGGATTGCGTCAGTGAATAACCGCCCTGCAACCACAGTTGCAGCGACAGCGCCAGCGTCAATCCCATGGTGATCAGCGCGATCCAGCGCGGCACCTTGACGCCAAAGCGTTCGGTCTGCCAGCACAGGAAGCCGCCGATAAAGGGAATTAATATTAGCCAAGGTAGTAACATGGCGATCTTTATTCCTTGTAAAAGTCCCGTCAGGACCGGATTTTCAACGAATTCTCACGACAGAAAATTCTCTTCGGACTGGGGGTAGTGTCGGATGCACCGCGAAGGCGGCTTATCCGACCTACGTTCTTATATGCCCAGGGGCAATCCCACAATCCTTAACTCAACGCAGTACCATCAACAGTGCCAGCACCACGACCGCACCGATGCTCATGGATGCCACATACCAGCGCAGATAACCGTTCTCGCTTAACAGCAGACCTTTACCTGCAAAGCGGGAAAGGACAGCCGGGATGTTCATCATTGAGTTCAGCGGATCGCGTTTCAGCAACCAGGCAATACCCAGGAACGGCTTGACGAACACTTTGTCGTACAGCCAGTCAAAGCCCCAGGCGTTGTACCACCAGGTGCCCAGCAGACGGCCCGGCGCACTGTTGGCGATGGAGGTCACCAGAGTACGTTTACCCAGCCACAGCCAGGCTGCCAGCAGAATGCCGACCACCGCGACCACGCCAGAGGTAATTTCCAGGGTCAACATGCTGCCGTGCGCCAGTTCCGTCGTTTGCGGAAGCACGCCCTGCAGCGGCGGTACAATCAGTGCGCCAACGAAGGTGGAAAGGATCAGCAGCACAATCAGCGGCAGGCTGTGAGTTACCCCTTTCACGGCGTGAGCGTGAATTTGTTCTTTTCCGTGGAAGACGATGAAAATCATACGGAAGGTGTAGAGCGAGGTCATAAACGCACCGACCAGACCAGCCACCATCAGATTGATATGACCATTCGCCATCGCACCCGCGAGGATCTCATCCTTACTGAAGAAGCCCGCAGTGACCAGCGGCAGTGCCGACAGTGCTGCGCCGCCCACCAGGAAGCAGAGATAAACCAGCGGAATAGATTTACGCAGACCGCCCATCTTGAAGATGTTCTGTTCGTGATGGCAGGCCAGAATGACGGAACCGGATGCCAGGAACAGCAGCGCTTTAAAGAACGCGTGAGTCATCAAGTGGAAAATCGCCGCATCCCATGCCTGCACGCCAAGCGCGAGGAACATGTAGCCAATCTGGCTCATGGTAGAGTAAGCGAGAACACGTTTGATGTCGGTCTGTACCAGCGCGGCAAAACCGGCCAGCAGCAGCGTAACCGCCCCGACAATACCCACCAGATGCAGAACTTCCGGCGTCATCAGGAACAGGCCGTGGGTACGGGCGATCAGGTAGACACCCGCGGTTACCATGGTTGCGGCGTGGATCAGCGCGGAGACAGGCGTCGGGCCCGCCATCGCGTCGGCAAGCCATGTCTGCAACGGCAACTGCGCAGATTTACCGACCGCACCGCCCAGCAGCATCAGCGTCGCCCACATCAGCATGTTATTGCCGTCAGCAAAGTGCGCTGGTGCCAGTTCCACCATTTCGCGGAAGTTCAGGGTGCCCAGTTCGTTGTAAAGAATGAACAGCGCGAAAGCGAGGAACACGTCACCCACACGGGTCACGACGAACGCTTTCATTGCCGCTGCGCCATTCTTCGGATCGGTGTAATAGAACCCGATCAGCAGATAGGAGCACAGGCCCACGCCTTCCCAGCCGAGGTACATCAGCAGCAGGTTGTCGGCAAGCACCAGAACTACCATGCTGGCGATGAACAGGTTGGTGTAAGCGAAGAAGCGAGAGTAGCCCTCTTCACCGCGCATATACCAGGAGGCGTACATGTGAATAAGGAAACCCACACCAGTGACCACCGAGAGCATGGTCAGCGACAGGCCGTCCAGCACCAGGTTAAAACCGATGTTAAAGTCGCCTACCGACATCCACGTCCACAGCGGCTGGCTGTATGCCTGCTCACCGTTAGCGAAGAAGTCAACGCCGATAAAGGCAGTTACCAGCGCCGCCAGGCCCACAGAGCCAACGCCGACGATCGCCGAGACGTTTTCAGACCAGCGCCCACGGGAGAACGCCAGCAGGACGAAGCCAATCAATGGCAAAATAATGGTTAAGGCAAGCATGTTCATCCGCGCATCTCACTTACTGAATCGATGTTCAGGTTCTGGCGACGACGGTGAAGTTGCAGCAGCAGCGCAAGGCCGATACTCGCTTCTGCCGCCGCGAGGCTGATGGCGAGAATGTACATCACCTGACCGTCGGTCTGGCCCCAGTAGCTTCCGGCGACCACAAAGGCCAGCGCGGAGGCGTTAATCATGATTTCCAGACCAATCAGCATAAACAGCAGATTGCGACGGATAACCAGACCGGTTAAGCCAAGAACGAATAAGATTGCCGCGAGGATCAGTCCATGTTGTAAGGGGATCATGCGTGCTCCTCCGTTTTTCTTTTCGCGCTGTCGTCTTTACGATTGCTCAGCACTTCACCCGCACGCTCTTCACGACCGACGTGGAAGGCCACAACCAGACCCGCGAGCAGCAGCATAGAAGCCAGTTCCACCGCCAGTACGTAAGGCCCGAACAGCGTAATACCCACTGCTTTAGCACTGATTGGCGTACCGTCGATACCCTGATCGTTAACACCGAGGATGGCGTAAACAATCACCACCAGCATGATGGCCGACAAAATTGCCGGACCAATCCACACCTGCGGTTTCAGCCACTGGCGTTCCTGTTCGATTTCTGAACCGCCCAGGTTGAGCATCATCACCACGAACACGAACAGCACCATAATGGCACCCGCGTAGACGATAATTTCCAGCGCACCGGCGAAGTAAGCGCCCAGTGAGAAGAACACCCCGGAAATCGCCAGCAGCGAAATAATCAGGTACAGCAGTGCGTGTACCGGATTGGTATGGGTGATCACTCGCAAGGTCGCAAGTATGGCTATCAGGCCACAGATATAAAAAGCGAACTCCATTGCCCCTCTCCTTACGGTAACAGGCTCTTGACGTCGATAGGCTTGGCTTCGTTCTCTGCTTCGCCCTTATCTTTGCCGTCGATTGCCATACCTGCCATCCGGTAGAAGTTATATTCCGGGTATTTGCCCGGACCGGAGATCAGCAGATCCTCTTTCTCGTAAACCAGATCCTGGCGCTTGTATTCCCCCATTTCGAAATCCGGGGTTAACTGAATCGCCGTGGTCGGACAGGCTTCTTCGCACAGACCACAGAAAATGCAGCGTGAGAAGTTGATGCGGAAAAATTCCGGGTACCAGCGACCGTCTTTGGTTTCTGCTTTTTGCAGCGAGATACAGCCGACCGGGCAGGCTACCGCGCAGAGGTTACAGGCTACGCAACGCTCTTCGCCGTCCGGGTCGCGGGTCAGAACGATACGACCACGATAACGGGGCGGCAGATAGACCGGCTCTTCCGGGTACATTCGCGTTTCGCGTTTGGCGAACGCGTGCAGGCCGATCATCCAGATACTACGAACCTGGGTGCCGAAACCTACTAACAATTCTTTTAAGGTCATGGTCTTATTGCCCCTTATTGCGCCTGCCAGAGAATGACAGCCGCCGTTACCAGCAAGTTGATCAGCGTCAGCGGCAGGCAGATTTTCCAGCCGAAGGACATTACCTGGTCATAACGCGGACGCGGTAACGACGCACGAATCAAAATGAACATCATCATAAAGAACGCGGTTTTCAGCGCGAACCAGATGAATGGCGGTAACAACGGGCCTTGCCAGCCACCGAAGAACAGCGTCACCATCAATGCAGAGATGGTCACAATCCCGATGTACTCACCCACGAAGAACAGACCGAACTTCATACCGGAATATTCAATGTGGTAACCATCCGCCAGTTCCTGCTCGGCTTCCGGCTGGTCAAACGGGTGACGGTGACATACCGCCACGCCCGCGATGGCAAAGGTAATAAAACCAAAGAATTGCGGGATAACGTTCCACACATGCGCCTGGCTGTTGACGATGTCGGTCATGTTGAATGAACCGGCCTGCGCCACCACGCCCATCAGGGAAAGCCCGAGGAACACTTCGTAGCTCAGGGTCTGCGCAGAAGCACGCATCGCACCCAGCAACGAGTATTTGTTGTTACTTGACCAGCCCGCAAACAGCACCGCGTAAACCGCCAGACCTGCCATCATCAGGAAGAACAAAATCCCGATGTTCAGGTCGGCAACCACCCAACCCGGACTGACTGGCACAATCGCAAAGGCCAGCAGCAGCGAGGTAAAGGCAATCATCGGTGCCAGGGTAAAGATGACGCGATCCGAGAATTTCGGGATCCAGTCTTCTTTAAAGAACATTTTGATCATGTCCGCAACCAGCTGGAGCGAACCGCCCCAGCCAACACGGTTAGGTCCGTAACGGTTCTGGAACAGACCCAGCAGGCGACGTTCGCCAAAGCTCATGAATGCCCCGCAGGTGACAACCACCAGCAGGATCACCACCGCTTTGAGGATGGTCAGCAGGATCTCAATCAGTTCCGGTGATATCCAACTCATTGTTGTGCCTCCTTGAGATCCTCAAGATGCGCGCCAGCCAGCACCGGAGCAATGCCGGACATACCCATCGGCAAGCCCACCTGCCCTGCCGTCAGCCCTTCGGCGATTTCAACCGGCAGCGTGACCGTGTTGCCATCGTAACTAAAGGAGACGCGAGCGCCTGCGTTCACGCCCAACTTCGCGGCATCCGCTGGGTTGAGTTTGATGTACGGCTGCGGCATACGGCTCTGGAAGACCGGAGCACGCTGTGACAATTCATCGCTGCCAAACAGGTGGTAATACGGCGCGATACGCCATTTCCCGTCCTGCGGCTGGAAGCGTGCCGGTACGCTGGTGAAGTAATCCAGACCATTTTCGCTGGTTTCAAACAGACGCACGCCCGGATCGCCAAAGCGCAGTTTGCCGCCCACTTCGTCCTGGAATTTGTTCCACGCCTGCGGGGAGTTCCAGCCCGGCGCCCAGGCAAACGGCACTTGCGAACGGTGCGCGGTCGGCTGGTTGTTACCTTCCATCGAGAAGGTGAACATGGTGTCAATATCCTGCGGCTGACGCGGCTCATGAACGCTGAT
>OBRH01000127.1_pt1 | contig 12504 bp, 6 predicted proteins | sample 1475571 | NCBI WGS metagenome assembly OBRH01 (sample SAMEA3360674, study PRJEB22359) | human gut metagenome | biome: ENVO:urban biome; feature: ENVO:human-associated habitat; material: ENVO:feces | place: Bangladesh | collected 2011 | reverse complement strand
GCTTTTTCCTGCCACTGTTCCGGAGAAGCGTAGGTGTTACGCGGATCGAGAATCTTCGTGTCTACGCCCGGCAGTTCGGTTGGGATCGCCAGGTTAAACATCGGCAGAGTGAAGGTTTCTGCGTTATCCAGCGAACCGTTGAGGATGGCGTCGATAATGGCGCGGGTATCTTTAATCGAGATACGTTTGCCAGTGCCGTTCCAGCCAGTGTTAACCAGATAAGCCTGCGCGCCCGCCGCCTGCATACGTTTCACCAGCACTTCTGCGTACTGAGTCGGGTGCAGCGACAGGAATGCCGCGCCGAAGCAAGCGGAGAAGGTTGGCGTCGGTTCGGTGATGCCACGCTCAGTACCGGCCAGTTTGGCGGTGAAGCCAGAGAGGAAGTGATACTGGGTTTGATCGGCAGTCAGGCGAGAAACCGGCGGCAACACGCCGAAAGCATCAGCAGTCAGGAAGATAACCTTAGTCGCGTGGCCCGCTTTGGAAACCGGCTTAACAATGTTATCGATGTGATAGATCGGATAAGAAACGCGGGTGTTCTCGGTTTTTGAACCATCATCAAAGTCGATAGTGCCATCTTCACGCACGGTGACGTTTTCCAGCAACGCATCACGACGGATAGCGTTGTAGATTTCAGGTTCCGCTTCTTTCGACAGCTTGATAGTTTTTGCGTAGCAGCCGCCTTCGAAGTTAAACACGCCGTCATCGTCCCAGCCGTGTTCGTCATCGCCAATCAGGCGACGTTTCGGGTCGGTGGAAAGGGTGGTTTTACCGGTGCCGGAAAGGCCGAAGAACACCGCAACATCGCCTTTCTCACCAACGTTGGCGGAGCAGTGCATAGAAGCGATACCTTTCAGCGGCAGCAGGTAGTTCATCATCGAGAACATCCCTTTCTTCATTTCGCCGCCGTACCAGGTGCCGCCAATCAGCTGCATGCGCTCGGTCAGGTTAAACGCCACGAAGTTTTCGGAGTTGAGACCCTGTTCTTTCCACTGCGGGTTAGTGCACTTCGCGCCGTTCATAACGATAAAGTCTGGTTTGAAACCTGCCAGTTCTTCATCGCTCGGGCGAATAAACATGTTTTTGACAAAATGCGCCTGCCAGGCCACTTCGGTGATGAAACGGACGGAAAGACGAGTATCCGGGTTCGCACCACAGAAAGCGTCGACAACGAACAGACGTTTGCCGGAAAGCTGCCTGGTCACCAGGCCTTTCAGATGCTGCCAGGTTTCCGGAGAGAGAGGTTTGTTGTCGTTCTTACCTTTGCCTTTGTCTGCCCACCAGAAAGTATCGCGAGTGGTATCGTCACGGACGATATACTTATCTTTTGGTGAACGACCGGTGAAGATCCCGGTATCGACGGCAACGGCACCCAGATTAGTTAACACCCCGCGCTCATAACCTGTCAGGCTCGGATCGAGCTCTTCCTGATACAGCAGGTCGTAGCTTGGGTTGTAAACGATATCATGTACGTCACTGATACCATAAGCCTCGAGTTCTTGCGGGGTCAAACCATTGTTAACGCGCATTTCACTGCTCCTTAGCCAATATGTATTGCCTGAATAGTAAAGTCTTTTTGGGGGTGTTAACCGCGACAAGGCTCATAGATTTACGTATCTGGAGAAATTCATATTTGACAAAAAACTCCGTGATTCCTGTCACGAAACGGTTGCTATTATCGCAGAAATAGCATTTTAGGTGTGGAAAATGTTCTCAAAAGGTTAAATCTTGGTTTATATGGCGGGAATATTGTGAGTGGAATCGCATTCCTGAATGAAATTGATGCAAATTCAACCGGTAAAGTATCGATTCACCACGCTAACTTTTTTTGATTATTTTCTGAAAAAAGCAAAATACTACTGCCCGGATGCGATAATTAACCCACCTTTTGATTCTGGATAACCAACATGGATAACGTTGAACTTTCACCCGCAACACGCTGGGGGATGATTGCTACCGGATTACTTCAGGGTCTGGTTTGCTACCTGCTGATCGCCTGGCTTTCCGGAAAAAATCACAGTTGGATTGTTTATGGCGTGCCTGCGACCGTCGCGTTTTCATCCGTTTTACTCTTCTCCGTGATCTCTTTTAAACAGAAGCGCCTTTGGGGATGGCTGGCGCTGGTGTTTATTGCCACGCTAGGGATGAGCGGTTGGCTAAAGTGGCAAATTGATGGCATGAACCCCTGGAGAGCTGAAAAGGCGCTTTGGGATTTTGGCTGCTATCTGCTGCTGATGGCAATGCTGTTGCTACCGTGGATACAACAAAGCCTTCGCATCCGCAATGACAGTAGCCGCTATCGCTATTTTTACCAGTCAGTATGGCATAACGTACTTATATTACTGGTGATTTTTCTCGCCAATGGCCTGACGTGGCTGGTGCTTTTACTGTGGGGTGAGTTGTTTAAACTTGTTGGCATCACGTTTTTCAAAACGCTCTTTTTTGCAACCGACTGGTTTATTTATCTCACGTTAGGTCTGGTTACCGCGCTGGCGGTGATCCTCGCGCGAACACAGTCACGTTTAATCGACTCTATTCAAAAGTTGTTCACGTTAATCGCCACGGGGTTGCTGCCGTTAGTATCATTGCTAACCCTGATGTTTATCATCACCCTGCCGTTTACGGGCCTGAGCGCGATTTCTCGCCACATCTCCGCCGCCGGGTTGCTGTTGACGCTGGCCTTTTTGCAATTGATCTTAATGGCTATTGTCCGCGATCCGCAAAAATCGTCACTTCCCTGGACAGGGCCGTTGCGTTGCCTGATTAAAACCGCTTTGCTGGTTGCTCCGCTGTATGTGTTCGTCGCCGCCTGGGCGTTATGGCTGCGGGTCGCTCAGTACGGCTGGACTGTCGACCGCTTGCAGGGCGCGCTGGCGGTGCTGGTGTTACTGGTGTGGTCGCTGGGGTATTTTGTCAGCATCGTCTGGCGTAATGGGCAAAATCCCCTTGTTCTTCAGGGCAAAGTGAACCTTGCGGTTTCGTTATTGGTGTTGGTGATACTGGTGCTTCTTAATTCGCCGGTGCTGGACAGTATGCGTATTAGCGTGAACAGTCATATGGCGCGTTATCAGAGTGGCAAAAACACGCCAGACCAGGTAAGTCTCTATATGCTCGAACAGAGCGGTCGCTATGGACGTGCGGCGCTTGAGTCGCTGAAAAGCGATGCCGGGTTTATGAAAGACCCGAAACGCGCGCGGGATCTGCTGATGGCGTTAGATGGAGAGCAACATCTTCAGGAACAGGTATCGGAAAAAGTATTAGCCGATAATGTGTTAATTGCCCCTGGTTCTGTTAAACCGGATGCGACATTCTGGTCGGCCTTAATCCAGGATCGCTATAACGTGATGACCTGTATTGAAAAAGACGCCTGCGTCCTGGTCGAGCAAGATCTGAATAGTGATGGTCAGGCGGAGCGGATCCTGTTTGCTTTTAATGATGACAGAGTCATTGTCTATGGCTTTGACTCAGACAGAAAAGAATGGGACGCGCTTGATATGAGTTTACTTCCGAACGAAATAACGAAAGAAAAATTACTCACAGCTGCGAAGGATGGAAAACTGGGGACGAGGCCGAAAGCGTGGCGCGATCTGACGGTAGATGGTGAAACGCTGGAAATAAACTTAAGTAAGTGACAACGCTTTTAACGGATACGACGCTGTATCTGACCAAAATAATTTGCGATTTATTTCATAGGCGCTGGTAAGCGCAGCACATCAGGCTATTAAGTCGTAAAATCCGGCAGAGCCCTCTCTGCCGGACATACTCATTAATGAACTTGCGGATCTGCCGGAGACGCGTTGTTGCGGATTTCAGCAATATCCATCGCATTGAACAGATAGTGGTTACCGCAGTAATCACAATGCATGTCAATTTCGCCATCTTCCGCCAGGATGCTATCGACTTCTTCATCAGGCAGCGTTTTCAGCGCATCGGCGCAACGTTCACGCGAGCAGGTGCATTTGAACTCCACATCCTGCGGATCGTAAACCGTCACCTCTTCTTCGTGATACAAACGCCACAACACTTCGTTTGCCGGTAAGGTCAGCAGTTCTTCGGTTTTGATGGTTTCGGTTAGCGTCGCCAGGTGGTCAAAGTCGTCCTGCTGGGCATTTTGCGCAGGCATTACCTGCAACAACATACCGCCTGCAGCCGGTTTGCCGTCTACGTCGCCGGTGCGAATAAACAGGCGCGTCGGCAGCTGTTCAGAACGCATAAAGTAATCTTCCAGGCAGGCCGCCAGGGTATCACCTTCCAGACCAACCACGCCCTGATAGCGTTCACCTTCGCTCGGGGTAATGGTGATCACCACGTAACCATTGCCGACCAGCGTTTTCAGGTCGGCATTTTCTGGAATTTCGCCCTGCACGCGCGCCACACCGCGCATCTGCTGGTTATTGTTACCGTTAATAACCGCCAGATTCATCGGACCGTCGCCCTGCAGCTGTACGGTGATATCACCATCAAACTTCAGCGTAGCGGTTAACAGGCTGGTCGCAACCAGCAGTTCTGCCAGCACGTTTTTAACGGGCTGCGGATAATCGTGGTTCTCAAGGATCTGTTGCAGGGTTTCCGAAACGGTTACCAGTTCGCCGCGAACGGCAAAGTTTTCAAACAGATAGCGATGTAATTGGTCATGTTGCGGCATAATCATCTCTCTTGCAGGTGACAGTTATTCACTGTCGCCGTGTTTAAATCGTAACAGGTCGCGGCGCTCTTTTTTGTCCGGGCGTCGGTCCGGGTGCGGCATGGTTAAGGCATTAAGTTTACGTGCCAGCGCCATTTTTTCGCGTTTCTCTACACTTTCCGCAGTCTCTTCATACAGCAAGGCTGCCTCGCTGGCGGGGCGACGCTGTTCAGTAATCGCCTTTACAATCACCGTGCGTTCGTCATTTCCCTGGCGCAGAGTGAGCGTGGCATTCAGCTCGACGATTTTGCTCGGCTTGCTGCGCTGCCCGTTGTAATGCACCTTACCGCCTTCAATCATTTCACGGGCCAGCGCGCGGGTTTTATAAAAACGGGCAGCCCATAGCCATTTATCCAGTCGAACCTCAACAGCAGGTTTTTCTTTCATGGCGTCTCCTTCACATTAGCGAGGGGATCAGGCGGCGGTAGTCATTCAGTGACGGATGGCGTTGATACTGTTTCTCGGCAATCCCGGAATCAGGATTAGTCACGCCGAGGCAGTAACGAATACCAAATTGCGCGGCAGCATCGAGAATCGCTTCGCTGTCATCAATAAACAGCGTTCTTTCAGCTTTCAGACCCGTAGCTTCGGCCACCGCATGCCATAACCGCTGATCCTCTTTCGGATAACCAAATGTGTGGGTGGAAAGTAATAAATCAAGGTGTGCGTCCAGACCGGTATGCTCAAGTTTTACCGCCAGGTTGTGCGGATGCGCATTGGTGAGCAAAATTCGCTGCTTACCGCTGGCTTTCAGTGCCTCAAGAAACGGAATGGTATCTTCACGCAGTACGGCACGCGGTCCCATCTCGGTGGTCATCGCACAGATATCCAGACCCAGTTGCTCACTCCAGTAATCAAGACAGTACCAGTTTAGCGTATGCTGTACGTCGTGATATTGCTGGCGCATATATTCCATCGCTTCCTGTGGCGTAACCCCGTTTTTCGCGCCCCATGTTTCAGGCACCAGCTTTTGCCAGAAATAGTTATCGAAGGCGAGGTCGAGCAACGTGCCGTCCATATCCAGCAGAACGGTATCTACGTCCTGCCAGGCAATGTTGATATGCATGAGGGAAATCTCCAGAGTGAAGCAATTTGCGCGACAGGGTAGCATAACCTGCCGCGCAAACGTGTTATTCGATAAGGCTTTCTGAAGGGGTGATCAGTTGCGGGTTCAGGCAGCTTTCATAATAGGCCTGAATCTCCATCATGCGAGTGCGATGACGCTGGTAACGACGCCAGGCCTGTACGCCATTGTAAATGGCGCTACCCAGCATCGTCAGTAGCAGCAATGTGGTGCTGAGATAGCGCCACAGGCCGGAACGATCCGGGATCGGATGAAGGCCAATATGCTGCGTACCATTGGCGTCAGTGAAGATTTTTGTGACGATACCCTCGGCGTTAAACGGCGTATGCATCAGCATTTGTGCCAGTTTCTGGAAAGCGTTCCACTGTTCTTGCGGCGGGTAGTCGTAAAGTGATGCCGAAGGCCAGGGCTGATCAACAAAATCGCTGCCTTCGTCGCTGACAATCAGGAATCCGCCGGGGGCCGGACTGTTTAGTGATTGTGCCGCTCGCGCCGTTTCATGCGTGATAAACGGCGCGGTGGAGGTTGCCACCAGGTTATCCAGCGATTCCGCACTCACCGGGCGTAATAACACATTCACGCCATCGAGCTTCCCGGCGTTGGCGCGTTTTACCAGCGCGTCCCAGTCTTTACTGTTGCCGAGATTGACCAGCGCATTTTTCAGTCGCACACAGTCATCTTTGGCAGAACATAAATCCGCTGTCTTCAGTACAATGTCGCCAAAATCATCAAGCAATACCATGCCGGATTTTTGAATCGCTGAACGTAATGAGGCACTGACGCGAGATTCATCTTCCGGTTTAGGGTGCAGCTGGCGATTAACTGCTTCGGTCAATGCCGTCGCTTTGTTGACCAGTTCAGATTCTGGTAATGGTAATGAGCGGGCGTCATTCCAGATGATCTGCGAGCAGTCAAACGGTAAAAAAGGTGAATTGGTTTTCGCGCTCCAGGTTCCGGAAGTGCGAATATTACACATTCCCGTACCGCTAATACGCAATGTATCGCCTACCCGCACGCCAGCGTCAGCCAGTTGTTTTACGCTGGTGGCTTCAATGGTCTGCGCGCCTTTCATCCATGAGAGAGTGAATTTCAGCGGCATATCCAGCGGGATCCAGAATAACAGCATAAACAGCACCAGCAGCGAGCCCGCAGCGATAATCGTACTGCGCAGCCAGTGCTGTAACGGAAAGTTTTTTACTTCATCATGCAGCGAAAGATATCGCCCCTGACGCACTACGTGGCGGTCGAGATAGATATCAATATCGGTTTGTTGACCGAGATCCTGAGCAATGTATGGCTGCCAGTGTGCGGGATAGACCAGGTCGATAATACCGAGTGAAATATTGTTGATCTGTTCCTGATCGTTTTCGCCAAACAATCCCCAACGACGGGGTGTACCGCGCAGACAATGAATTTCCCGCAGGGAGGATTTTGCCGGGGGCGCGAATAGCCCCCACAGACCTGCGCCCAGCAGCAGTAACGCGCCGCCTGCCAGCCACGGAACAAATACATCCGGGGTAATCAGGCAGAAAAAGAACATCAGGAAGGAGGCGACGATCAGCAACGCTTCACGCAGCCCGCGCGGACGACTCAGCGCATATTCTTCATGCGTTTCTTTGCGAATATTGAGTAGCTCGATTTGCTCACTCTCTTCCCCGCGAATCGACGCCTGCGTTGACGGAACAGGTTGCAAGGCATAGCCGCGAGTTTCCTGCATGTACTCCTGCAGCGTATGACCGTTGAGTGAAATAACCAGCGGCAGCGAATCGGTATGAATCAGTTCAACGGTATTCTCATCGTTGATGTACTGTTCCCAGAAAGGGGGCAGGTGGACTTCTACCGAATCGAGGTAGTAACGCCATTTATTCGGATCGTCGGTAGAGATGCCGTAACGCGTGATAGCGTGTGTCAGCATCATGACGTTGTTGCTTTCGGCATTCAGCGCCAGAGAGATCGGTGCCGCGCTGGCTCCCGTTGGGCCAGGCACCTGTAATACCTGCGTCAGGCTCTCAAGATAATTTTCAACGGCGCTACGTTCTTCAGGTGTGAGTTTACGCGTTTGCGCATCCGCGAAGGCGTTGGTCCAGGGCAGCTGACGCCGTCTGGATCGCACTTTTATCAGCCATCCCGCAAGTAGTGAGCAGGCCAGCAAAGCAGCTAAAAAAATCACAATGGTGCTCATGCTTTCCCCATCTTACTTAGTCTGTCAGGCGTGGTCAGTCGCACCGGACACAATACATGATTCTGCGGTTGGCTATCGGCAAGCGTGGAGTTTAACTTGAGCATCATTAAGCACATCACAGTAACCGCTGATCATAGCAAACCCTCTGAAGGCGGAATATCAGCAAATTCCTGGAGTTATTTCAACCTATTGACTTTTAATTTGATTTGAGGACGATTATTTATTAAGTTACATAAATGTAAATAACATGCAATTCACATTGCCGAAAGCGTGTCCGATATCGCACAATAACCGCTGATTTCACAGCATAGATCCCACGATGAGCAAATCATTACAAAAACCCACCATTCTGAATGTTGAAACTGTAGCCCGTTCCCGACTGTTTACCGTCGAGAGCGTGGATCTGGAGTTCAGCAATGGCGTGCGGCGTGTTTATGAACGAATGCGTCCAACCAACCGGGAAGCAGTGATGATTGTGCCGATTGTGGACGATCACCTGATCCTGATCCGCGAATACGCAGTGGGAACTGAATCCTACGAATTAGGTTTTTCGAAAGGATTAATTGATCCGGGTGAAAGCGTCTACGAAGCCGCTAACCGCGAGCTAAAAGAAGAGGTTGGATTTGGTGCGAACGATCTGACTTTTTTGAAGAAGCTCAGCATGGCACCGTCTTACTTTTCCAGCAAAATGAATATCGTGGTAGCGCAAGATCTCTACCCGGAATCGCTGGAAGGCGATGAGCCAGAGCCGCTACCACAGGTGCGCTGGCCGCTGGCGCATATGATGGATTTGCTGGAAGACCCTGACTTCAACGAAGCGCGTAATGTCAGCGCGCTGTTCCTCGTGCGCGAATGGTTGAAAGGGCAGGGGCGAGTGTAAATGCGTAAAGTTCGCCTGATGCATAATGCTTATCAGGCTTACGAAGTTTCTGCAATATATTGATTTTTCTAGATGTTGCTAGACGGGTAAAGTGTTCACGCCGTATCCGGTATAAACAAAGTGCACTTTGTCAGCAAACTGAAAAAGGCGCTGAAGCGCCTTTTTAATCAGAACAATTCCTGTGCCTCGCCATTATCGATAATGGTCGTTCCCACCTCGTGCACCGCCTGTTGTGTCGGCTGCGTACCTTCGATGAAATACTCTTCGCGGCTGTTGCCACCATTAGCTAACTGCCCGGTGCTGCGATCGATATTCACCGTCACAATACCCGGCGGCGGCGTCAGCGGCTGCTCCGGCACACCTTCAAGAACGGCTTTCATATAAGCGTCCCATGCAGGCTGGGCACTCTTGGCACCGCCTTCGTAACCTGAGATCTGATCTTTAATCGCTCCGGAAGCCGTTGTATGACCGAGATTACGACGGTGATCATCAAAGCCAATCCAGACCGAGGTCACAACGCCCGGTCCGTAACCCGAAAACCACGCATCTTTCGAACTGTTAGTGGTACCGGTTTTCCCGCCGATATCGCGACGCTGCAAATCACGACCTGCACGCCAGCCGGTACCCTGCCAGCCTGGCTCACCAAAGATATTGGTGTTCAAAGCACTCTTAATCAGGAATGCCAGCGGAGTGTTGATGACGTGCGGTGCGTACTCCTGCGCGCCAGTCTTCGCCACTAACGCCTGATTTGCCTGCTCCAGCTGCGGCATTGGTACAGAAACATTCTGCTGCTCGCGGGAGATAGCGACATCTTCAACATCGTTATTTTCCAGCACGTTCGATTTCTGCGTATCACCGTAAATCACCGGAATATCGCATTCCGGGCAGGCTACTTTCGGTTTCGCTTCGAAAATCACGCCGCCCTGATCGTTTTCAATTTTGCTGATAAACCACGGGTCCACCAGGAAGCCGCCGTTCGCCATGACCGCGTAGCCGCGCGCCACCTGCATTGGGGTGAAGGACGCTGAACCCAGCGCCAGCGATTCGGTGTGGACAATGTTTTGCGCCGGGAAGCCGAAGCGTTGCAGATATTCTGCAGCGTAGTCGACGCCCATCGCCCGCATTGCGCGTACCATCACCACGTTTTTCGACTGGCCCAGTCCCTGACGTAAGCGAATTGGACCAGCATACTGCGGTGGTGAGTTTTTCGGCTGCCAGTCAGAACCGGCACCTGCATCCCAGCGGGAAATTGGCACATCGTTCAACATACTTGCCAGCGTCAGACCTTTATCCATCGCCGCGGTGTAGAGGAACGGTTTGATGTTGGAACCCACCTGACGCAGTGCCTGGGTGGCGCGGTTAAACTTGCTCTGATTGAAATCAAAGCCACCGACCAGCGCCATAACGGCACCATTTTGCGGATTGATCGACACCAGCGCCGAGTTCACTTCCGGCACTTGTGCCAGCCACCATGCATCGCCAACCTGACGAACCCAGATTTGCTGACCCGTTTGCAGAACATCGGTCACTTTACGCGGCGTCGGTCCCTGCTGAGTATCCGAACGGTAAGGACGCGCCCAGCGAATACCTTCCATATTCAATGCGACGGTCGACCCGTCCGCCAGCATTGCCGTCGCTTCCTGAGGATTGGCGCTGGTGACTGCGGCAGGCAGCAGCGGACCATAGGTCGGCAGCGCCTTCAGCGTATCGGTAATCTTGTTGTTATCCCACGCCGACTCGCCCACTTTCCACAGCACATTTGCCGGGCCGCGATAGCCGTGGCGCATGTCGTAGTCCAGCACGTTATTACGTACCGCCTGCTGCGCGGCCTGCTGCACTTTGCGGGTGATGGTGGTGTAAATGCGATAACCGTCTTCATAGGCACTTTCGCCATAACGGTTATACATCTCCTGGCGCACCATTTCGCTCAGGTACGGCGCAGAGAAAGCAATCTCCGGCGCGTGATAGTTAGCGTTAATCGCCTCAGTGCGTGTCTGATCGAACTGTTGTTGGGTGATATACCCTTCATCCAGCATCCGCGACAGCACGACGTTACGCCGCGCGACGGCACGATCCATCGAGTAGAGCGGGTTGAAGGTGGAAGGCGCTTTCGGCAGCCCGGCTATCACCGCCATTTCGTTCAGCGTCAGTTGGTCGACCGTTTTTCCGAAATAGACTTGTGCCGCAGCACCGACACCATAGGCGCGGTAACCAAGGTAAATCTTGTTCAGATAAAGCTCGAGGATTTCGTCTTTCGTCAGCAACTGTTCAATGCGAATCGCGAGGAAGACTTCCTTAATCTTACGCATCAGCGTGCGTTCTGGACTGAGGAAGAAGTTTCTCGCCAGCTGCTGGGTAATGGTACTCGCCCCTTGTGACGCGTGGCCGGAGAACAGCGCCACGCTTGCTGCACGGAAGATCCCCACCGGGTCAACGCCGTGATGCTCGTAGAAGCGGCTGTCTTCTGTCGCGATAAAGGCTTTCACCATCTCCGGTGGGATTTGATCCAACGTAACCGGAATACGACGTTTCTCACCGTATTGAGCAATCAGCTCGCCATCGGCGCTGTAAATCTGCATCGGAATTTGCAGGCGAACATCTTTTAATGTCGCCACATCCGGCAGTTGTGGCTCGATGTAGCGGTATAGGCCATAAATCGAGCCTGCTCCCAGCAGAATGCAACAGACTGCAAGGATCAAAAAATACTTTACGAACTTCACTGGAAATTTCCCATTTAGTTTCATTTGGGCAGTTTATAAACAAACGCGCGGTAGTATAAAGGCAAGCCAGACGCATTGATATACCCGTCAGAGTGACGGGTGATAAGGAGATCATCACAATGGCATTTAAGATCTGGCAAATTGGTTTGCATTTACAACAGCAAGAAGCGGTAGCGGTTGCGATCGTGCGGAGCGCAAAAGAATGCTTTTTGCAACGCTGGTGGCGGTTGCCGCTGGAGAACGACATTATCAAAGATGGGCGGATTGTTGATGCGCAGCGGCTGGCTAAAACGTTGTTACCGTGGAGTCGCGAACTGCCGCAGCGTCATCACATTATGTTGGCGTTTCCCGCCAGTCGCACATTACAGCGGTCATTTCCGCGCCCGTCGATGTCCCTCGGTGAGCGGGAGCAAACGGCCTGGCTGTCCGGGACGATGGCCCGCGAGCTGGATATGGATCCGGACTCCCTGCGCTTCGATTACAGCGAAGACTCACTCAGCCCCGCTTATAACGTGACTGCCGCGCAAAGCAAAGAGCTGGCAACGCTGCTTACTCTGGCAGAAAGGTTGCGTGTTCATGTGAGCGCGATCACCCCGGATGCCAGTGCATTACAGCGATTCCTGCCTTTTTTACCTTCTCATCAGCAATGTCTGGCCTGGCGTGATAACGAACAGTGGCTGTGGGCGACGCGCTATAGCTGGGGGCGCAAACTGGCGGTGGGGATGACTAGCGCGAAGGAGCTGGCGGCAGCGTTATCCGTTGATCCCGAAAGCGTCGCGATATGTGGCGAAGGCGGATTTGATCCCTGGGAGGCCGTTTCTGTTCGTCAGCCGCCGCTACCGCCGCCTGGTGGAGACTTTGCCATCGCGCTGGGGCTGGCGCTTGGGAAGGCGTACTGATGAACCCGCCAATTAATTTTTTGCCCTGGCGACAGCAACGCCGGACCGCTTTTCT
>OBRH01000114.1_pt1 | contig 13495 bp, 11 predicted proteins | sample 1475571 | NCBI WGS metagenome assembly OBRH01 (sample SAMEA3360674, study PRJEB22359) | human gut metagenome | biome: ENVO:urban biome; feature: ENVO:human-associated habitat; material: ENVO:feces | place: Bangladesh | collected 2011 | reverse complement strand
TGGTGATTCTGAACTTTTGCTTTGCCACGGAATGGTCTGTGTTGTCGGGAGGATGCGTGTTCTGATCCTTCAACTCAGAAAAAGTTCGATTTATTCAACAAAGCCCATTAAAGGGTACAGATTCATTTCGACATGTAGAAAAAAATAATTTTGTTATAAGTCTGCGTAGCTTTGAAGGAGGAATTGAGCACAGTAACTATCAAGGTTGCGTCTCCCCAGCATACACTGTGTTGAAAAGTGTTAATGACATAAGCTTTCTTTTTATCGCTATCTTTTAAAAAGTGAGCCTTATATATCAGCTTTGCAAGCGTCAACTGATAGTTTGAGAGATGGAAAATCGATTAATTATGAACAATTTGGTGCAATAACACTGCCCTCACCATCTCTTCCAGAGCAGTCAATAATTGCTCATTTTCTCGACCACGAAACAACAAAAATCGATAACCTGATCGAAAAACAACAACAACTTATTGAACTACTGAAAGAAAAACGTCAGGCCGTGATTAGCCATGCGGTGACCAAAGGGCTACATCCTGACGTGCCGATGAAAGATTCTGGGGTTGAGTGGTTGGAGGAAATACCTTCTTCCTGGAAAGTAGTACCGACATATTCAGTATGTAAATCTACAACCGTTAAGAACTATAATGGATTAGAAAAAAAATATATTATCATTAAGTTATGGAAAGATAATACGCCGTAATATTGAATCTAACTTCGGGCTTCTTCCCGAATCATTTGACACATACCAAATAATTAACAAAGGAGATGTCATATTACGTCTTACTGATTTACAGAATGATAAAAATAGCTTAAGGGTCGGTTTAGTAAAAGAACGAGGGATCATTACATCTGCCTATCTAAACATTGTATCAGAGTCTTGTTTAATTTCGTCATATCTATACTACTTACTTTATTCATATGATATCACGAAAGTATTTTACGGAATGGGTGGCGGTTTAAGGCAATCAATGAAATTTGAGGACTTTCGAAGATTACCATTGCTGATTCCTTCAAAGGAGGAACAGAGCGCGATAGTTAAACAATTAGATCAATTAACAGCAAAAATTGATACCTTAATTGATAAACAACTCCACCAAATCGCTCTCCTAAAAGAACGCCGCACCGCCCTTATCTCCGCCGCCGTCACCGGCAAAATCGACCTACGCAACTGGACCGCCCCCATCGCCGAAGCAGAAACACCCATGGAGGTCAGCGCATGAGCAACGACATTACAAAAGAGGTCAACCTGCAAAACGACATCATCGCGCAGATGGTGGCAAAAGGCTGGATTGTCGGCAAAGGTGACGCCTACGACAGAGAGCGTGCGCTATACGCACAAGACGTTCTGCACTTTGTGCAAACCACGCAACCGCAGGAGTGGGAGAAATTCACCCGCGTTTACCCCAACGACACCGAACGCCATTTCCTCGACGCGCTGGTTGCGCAGCTAAAAAAAGCTGACAGCAACGCCACCGATATCCAGTCGCGCACCTGGGGTACGCTCGGCGTACTTCGCCACGGCCTGAAAATTCGCAATGCGCGTTTCTCGCTGTGTCAGTTTAAACCGGAACACAACCTCAACCCGGAAACACTGGCGCGCTATCAGCAGAATATCTGCCGCATTGTGCCGGAACTGGTCTACAGCCCGTATGCCTCAAATAGCGTCTTTACAGAAACAGGCGTGAAAGCCAAAAAATGGCGTATCGATCTGGTGCTGTTTATCAACGGCCTGCCGGTTGCCACGCTGGAGCTGAAATCCGAATTTAAACAGGCGGTGCAGAATGCCATTGCGCAGTATAAAAAAACCCGCCTGCCGAAAGATCCCGCGACCAATAAACCCGAACCGCTGCTGACCTTTAAGCGCGGCGCGCTGGTACATTTTGCCGTCAGCCAGTATGACGTCTTTATGACCACCAAACTCGCGGGTGACAGCACCTTCTTCCTGCCGTTTAACAAAGGTACCAAAGACGGCGGCGCGGGCAATGAGATCCCTGAAGATACCCACCGCTACGCCACAGATTATCTGTGGAATGAAGTGCTACTGCCGGACAACTTATTAAAAATCCTCGCCAGTTTTGTCCATTTGCAGATTGAAGAAAAAGAGGAGTGGAACGGGCTGAAAGCGAAGAAAGAGAGCCTGATTTTCCCGCGCTATCACCAGTGGGATGTGGTCAACAAACTGCTGGAGGCCGCGACGGTCGAAGGCACCGGCCATAAATACCTGATTCAGCACAGCGCCGGTTCCGGTAAATCGAACTCCATTGCCTGGACCGCCCACCAGCTTTCTCGTCTGTACGACGCAAACGGGGAAAAACAGTTTCATTCTGTTATCGTGGTGACAGACCGCACGGTGCTGGATGACCAGCTTCAGGACACCATCTGGCAGTTCGAACATGCCGACGGCGTGGTCGGGCGCATCAATAACAAAGAGGGCGACGGTTCCAAATCGGAAAAGCTCGCCAGCGCGCTGGAAAACTCGCAGCCAATTATTATCGTCACCATTCAGACGTTCCCGTTCGTGCTGAAAGCAATTGAAAACAGCCTCAGCCTGAAGCAGCGTAAATACGCGGTGATTGCCGATGAAGCGCACTCCTCGCAGAGCGGTTCTACCGCCCGTCAGCTTAAAGAAGTGCTGATGAGCGAAGAGATGGATGATGACGTGGTACTGTCGTCAGAAGATATTCTGGATGCGACCATTGCCGCCCGGAAAGGCAGCAGTAACCTGAACTACTACGCCTTTACCGCCACGCCAAAATCCAAAACCCTCGAACTCTTTGGTCGCTGTCCGCGTCCCGATGAGCCGGCCTCAAAAACCAATAAACCTGAGGCCTTCCACGTCTACTCCATGCGCCAGGCAATCGAAGAAGGCTTTATCCTCGACGTACTGAAAAACTACACCAACTACAAAGTGGCGTATCAGTTGCTGCAAAAGCTGGAAGATGAAGACCGCGAAGTCGATAGCAAACGGGCGAAGGTAAAACTCAATCAGTGGGTGACGCTGCACGACCACAATATCTCGCAGAAGGTGAAGGTGATTGTGGAGCACTTCCGCAAACATGTGATGCACCTGCTTGGCGGCCAGGCCAAAGCGATGGTGGTCACCAGTTCACGCAAAGCCGCTGTGCGCTACAAGCTGGCGTTTGATAAATACATTAGCGAGAACAATTACCAGAAAATCAGCGCGATGGTGGCGTTTTCCGGGGAAGTTGAATTCCAGGAAGGCGACCCTAACAGCCTAGCATTGTTAAACCAGAAATTTACTGAAATAAACATGAACCTCGGCCTGAAAGGGCGGGATATGCGCAAAGCCTTCGACAGCGATGATTATCAGGTCATGCTGGTCGCCAATAAATTCCAGACCGGTTTTGACCAGCCGAAGCTGTGCGCGATGTACGTGGATAAACCCCTCGGTGGCGTCGAGTGCGTGCAGACACTCTCCCGCCTGAACCGCACCTATCCGGGCAAAGCGGAATCGGGCACTTTTGTCCTCGATTTTTATAATGATCCGGACGAGATCCTCGGCGCATTCCAGCCCTATTTCCAGACGGCGGAACTGACCGATGTCAGCGATCCGCAGCAGGTTTTCGATCTGTTTGAAAAACTGCGCGCCACGCAGATTTTTCAGTGGCATGAAGTCGAGCAGTTCTGCGAAGCATACTTCATCAAAAATAAATCGAATGCGGCGATCAGTAATATCTGCAAACCGGCGGTAGAACGCTGGAAAAAGCGTTATCTGATGGCGATAGACGCCTATTTGACCGCCAAAGATATGTTTGAGCGCACCAAAAAAACGGGCGACACAGTGTTAATCACCAATGCGGAAAACAGTTTTAAAGCCTGTAAGCAGGAGAAAGATCGTCTGGAAATATTCAAAAAAGATCTCGGCAGCTTTGTTCGCTTTTACGAATTTATGTCGCAGATCGTCGAATACGATGACAAAGATCTGGAAAAGCTAAGCCTGTTTGCCCGTCATCTGCGTCCGCTGCTGCATGAGCAACGTCTGGAAGAGGATGAAATTGATCTCAGTAATGTGGAGATGAGTCACTATCGTTTATCGAAAATCCATGAGCAAGATTTACGCTTACAGGAAGAAACGCCTGACTATACGCTGGATGCAAGTAATGATATTGGTACGGCAAAAGCGAAAGATAAAAAAGAGGAGTTTTTATCGCAGGTGCTTTCTCGGATGAATGAATTATTCATTAGCGACCATTTGACCGACAAAGATATGATCAGCAATGCTTTTGCGGTGTATAACAAAATAACTGAAAATGAAAATGTTATGACACAAATTAAAAACAATCCGCCAGAACAAGCGATTCTTGGTGACTTCCTCCAGGCAGTTGATAATGCTGTAATGGACAGTAATGACGCTCGGCAAGAATTTATGTTGCAATATTTATCCGATCCAGCTCGGGCAAAGGGCTTTGCTTATCTGATGTTTGATATGCTAACGGGGAAAATTGCTTTGCCAACATAAAAATACGTTAATAGCCGGGGTCGCACTTTCTACCCCGGCCATATTATTTACAATAAGGAATAGCTATGCTGAAGATGATTAAAGATTTTAAATTCAAAAAAATACATTAAAAAATTACGTGAAGAAGGTTTGTTATTTTATGTTTCTTTCGGGTTTATATTTACATTGTTAATGGAAGTTGATGATCGATTACCGTACTATCTTCAACAAGACTTCTTTTTTGATACACTTATAGGATTTATGCCAATCAATATATTCTTTGTTTTGATTTGCACATATATATTTTTCAATGCCGTCCATGCGCTTATTTCACCCTATAAATTTCAAAGAATTGGTGAGAAATTCCTCTCTGAACTTGATAAAAGAACACAACAAATTGGCTTTATTATTTCATTCATATGTTTTGGCATGACTTTGTTTTGTGCACTGGTGTGGTTGCTGTTTTTTGAGATGAATACTGAAAGTTACTACGCAAAATATACATTAATTTTTTTGGCTGTTTTTATCATTATGATTATGTTTTCTTCAGCAGTTAATCCAGTCATGAGCAGAATATCACAAAAAATTAAGGAATCGGACTCACATGGAAATTCAAAAATAATTCTTATAATTATCATTATTATATTATTGCTATTAATACCAATTGCGTGCATTATCAATAAAAATAAAATAATTGAAATCAACATTAAGAAAGAAACTTATCAGCAAATAAAAGAAAAAACAAAGATGAAACCTGAAGATTATATCAAAAAATTGATTACTGATATTAAATTCAACTAATATCTATATGTACCCTGGTTTCTTCCAGGGTACATATAAAAGTTAATATCCTGATTTATTCTCAACATCCCCCATCACTCCACATCCTCCCTGCGTAACCCAATATCCCTCAACCGCTCATCACTCATCTGCTGTAACACCCGCCGGGCCTGCATTTGCCGCCGCCAACGCTTCACCGCCTGCCAGAGTTGCACAAGTCTGATAAACGGCGTTTTGGCTTTGTTTTCGTGAAATTCCATCTGCTGCCTCCTCATCTTTCAGAGGCTTCATCATCCGCCTTCTGGCAGTTCACAATACAGATGCAAATATTAGTTTTATTTAACATACAGACAGGTTAAAACAGCATCTGCATCCGGTTTTTTAGCCTCATCTGTACCGGTTTTTCTCTCTGTATGGTCCAAATAAGGAATACAGCATGACGCGTTATCAACATCTGGCTACTCTACTTGCCGAGCGGATTGAGCAAGGGCTGTATCGTCACGGGGAGAAATTGCCGTCGGTGCGCAGCTTAAGTCAGGAGCACGGCGTCAGTATCAGCACCGTGCAGCAGGCGTACCAGACGCTGGAGACGATGAGGCTCATCACTCCGCAGCCGCGTTCGGGTTATTTTGTCGCACAACGTAAAGCCCAGCCGCCAGTACCGCCGATGACGCGTCCGGTGCAGCGCCCGGTGGAAATTACCCAGTGGGATCAGGTGCTGGATATGCTGGAAGCGCATAGCGATAGTTCCATTGTTCCGTTAAGCAAAAGCACGCCGGATGTCGAAACGCCCAGCCTGAAACCGCTGTGGCGGGAGCTAAGCCGGGTGGTACAGCATAATCTGCAAACCGTTCTCGGTTATGACTTGTTAGCCGGTCAGCGAGTGTTGCGAGAGCAGATTGCCCGCCTGATGCTCGACAGCGGTTCGGTAGTCACCGCCGATGACATCATTATCACCAGCGGCTGCCATAACTCGATGTCGCTGGCGTTAATGGCGGTGTGTAAACCGGGCGATATTGTCGCGGTCGAATCCCCCTGTTATTACGGTTCGATGCAGATGCTGCGCGGCATGGGCGTGAAAGTGATTGAAATCCCAACCGATCCAGAAACAGGCATCAGCGTTGAAGCGCTGGAACTGGCGCTGGAACAGTGGCCGATTAAAGGCATCATTCTGGTGCCAAACTGTAATAATCCGCTGGGATTTATTATGCCGGACGCGCGCAAACGGGCCGTTCTCTCTCTCGCTCAGCGTCATGATATTGTGATTTTTGAAGATGATGTCTACGGCGAACTGGCAACGGAGTATCCGCGCCCGCGGACCATTCATTCCTGGGATATCGACGGGCGAGTGCTGTTGTGCAGCTCATTCAGTAAAAGTATTGCACCTGGCCTGCGCGTGGGTTGGGTCGCACCGGGGCGTTATCACGATAAACTGATGCATATGAAATACGCCATCAGCAGCTTTAATGTACCGTCCACGCAAATGGCGGCGGCAACGTTTGTGCTGGAAGGTCACTATCATCGCCATATCCGGCGGATGCGGCAGATCTATCAGCGCAATTTGGCGCTTTATACCTGCTGGATACGGGAATATTTTCCCTGCGAAATCTGTATTACGCGCCCGAAAGGCGGATTTTTACTGTGGATCGAATTGCCTGAACAGGTCGATATGGTTTGCGTTGCGCGGCAGCTATACCGCATGAAAATCCAGGTGGCGGCAGGCTCGATTTTCTCGGCTTCCGGCAAATACCGTAATTGTCTGCGCATCAACTGCGCTTTGCCGCTCAGCGAAACCTATCGCGAAGCACTGAAGCAAATTGGCGAGGCCGTGTATCGGGCAATGGAATAAATTCGAATTAGTGCCGAGGCCCCTGATTTACTCTCACGAATCGCCTGTAACTCGTTTTATCTTTATAGCGACATCGCCACGTTCCGGCATGGCTTAGGCAAAGTGCGCTTCGTTCATGCCGGATGCCATGTGAACGCCTTACCAGGTCTACAAAATTTTTAAAGTTCAATATATTGAATGGGTTATGTAGACCTGATAAGCGTAGCGCATCAGGCTGCTTTGCGTTTGTCATCCGTCTCTGATTAGTACTCGATCCATGGATCACGCTTGCTTTCAGGCAAGGGCTGATCTAATGCCTGCATTTGCTCTGCCGAAAGTCCGGTATATCGTTGTATCCATTCAGGATCGGCCCCATTCTGCAACAATAATCGGAGGAGGCTCCGTTCCCCTTCTACTTTCCCTTCTTTCCTCCCCCTCTCCCTTCCCAACAGCCATCCATCATTATGAATTCGCTCTGCAATTGTCATTATTCGCTCCCTGTGGTGTGGCATTCGCCTGGTAAGTTCGCTGATAAACGCCTTAAAACGCGCTTCATCGCCAGTCAGTAAAATGTAATTTAACAGCGCAGTTATCTGGCTGTCATTAGCACACTCTGTAACCAGTAATACTACCAGTTGATCGATAAGCTCCATCAGATCGCGCTGGCGAATATGCTTTTGGATCAACTCCAACAGGGCGACTCTGCGATGCTGCACAATCTCGTCGTCTGGCACGACAGTGATATCCACCAGCGGGAACGCGGCGGTATAAAGCTTCCGTGCGGTAGTCGGGTCGGCAAATTCGTCCAGCCAGCACAGGGACCAGGGATAAGGACTACGGCTACCGTGATAAAACAGCATCGGGATGACCAGCGGTAGCGGCCGGCGTTTATCATGCTCGATATGGCGCTGCATCACCGCCATGGAATATCGCATCAGGCGAAACGCCATATGGATATCCTCACGGCTCTGATGTTCAATCACCACATAGATATAGCCATCGCCTTCCCGGGTCTTTACCGATCACAGAATATCGGAGTGTAGCGCCCGCAATTTTTCATCGACAAAGCTGGCGGATTCCAGTTTTAAACTGTCGAGATCGCACTGTTCACGTAAATCTTTAGGTAAGTGGATCTCCATAAAATCCCGCGCGGTGTCAGGGTGGGTGAGAAAGGATTTAAATAATGCGTCATGCGGAGTACTGGTCGTGAAGTTTGTCATGGCGATCCGTCACCTGTTGATATGATGGCCCGACTTTAGCGACTAACAAAACCATTCTCACCCGGCAATTTCCCATTCCCCGAGGTGCTTTCCAGGCTATTTTTGTTCTTCTGTAAACGATACATTTTTCCGGAAACAGGCTCGCGTTTTACATGTCCTGTACCCGGCAGATATTCCCCTTTCCACCGCGCTCTTTTGATTAACCGCAAATTTTAATTACACTTAAGGTGTATATTTTCTATGCAACCCATCAATTAAAGAGGTGTAATGTGCTGATGACTATTTGTAATCGTTATACATTCTGACCTGGAGTCAGAAGGTATTTCTCTGTCTGTGTGTTCACAGGCAGTGTGGTTGATTACATGAAATTCAGTACATTTGTCCTTCTCGCCTGCCTTTCGTCATTACCGACGGTATTGAATTTCGTTTTCCCCATTGGGGTTCTCCGGACAAGGAGTTGTTTGTTATGCCACGTTTTTTTGCCCGCCATGCCGCCACGCTGTTTTTCCCGATGGCGTTGATTTTGTATGACTTTGCCGCCTATCTTTCGACGGATCTGATCCAGCCGGGGATCATTAATGTGGTCCGTGATTTTAATGCCGATGTCAGTCTGGCCCCTGCTGCCGTCAGTCTCTATCTCGCTGGCGGTATGGCGTTACAGTGGCTGCTGGGGCCGCTTTCCGACAGGATTGGCCGCAGGCCGGTGCTGATTACCGGGGCGTTAATTTTTACCCTTGCCTGCGCCGCGACAATGTTCACCACGTCAATGACACAATTTCTTATCGCGCGTGCAATTCAGGGCACCAGTATCTGTTTTATTGCCACCGTTGGTTATGTCACGGTGCAGGAGGCGTTCGGACAGACAAAAGGGATCAAGTTGATGGCGATTATCACCTCCATCGTACTGATTGCGCCGATTATTGGCCCGCTTTCCGGCGCAGCTCTGATGCACTTTGTGCACTGGAAAGTCCTTTTTGCCATCATTGCGGTTATGGGTTTTATCTCATTTGTTGGCTTACTGCTGGCGATGCCAGAGACGGTGAAGCGCGGCGCGGTTCCATTTAGCGCCAAAAGCGTCTTGCGCGATTTTCGTAATGTCTTTTGCAATCGGCTGTTCCTCTTTGGCGCAGCAACCATCTCTTTAAGCTATGTCCCGATGATGAGTTGGGTGGCTGTCTCGCCGGTGATCCTGATTGACGCAGGCGGCTTAACGACCTCGCAGTTCGCCTGGACACAGGTTCCGGTGTTCGGCGCGGTGATTGTCGCGAATGCCATCGTGGCGCGTTTCGTTAAAGATCCGACCGAACCGCGCTTTATCTGGCGTGCCGTACCCCTTCAACTGGTTGGCCTCGCGCTGTTGATTATCGGCAATCTGCTGTCACCGCACGTCTGGCTGTGGTCGGTGCTGGGCACCAGTCTGTATGCTTTCGGGATTGGTTTGATTTTCCCGACCTTATTCCGCTTTACGCTGTTTTCCAATAACTTACCGAAAGGGACCGTCTCCGCATCGCTGAATATGGTGATCCTGATGGTGATGTCTGTCTCGGTCGAAATCGGCCGCTGGCTGTGGTTTAACGGCGGTCGCTTGCCGTTTCATCTGTTAGCCGTCGTGGCGGGCGTTATCGTCGTTTTCACCCTGGCGGGATTGCTCAATCGCGTGCGCCAACATCAGGCTGCCGAGCTGGCGGAGGAGCGGTGATTTTTGCGCGATCCTGCCGTCAGGCTCTATTCTTAACGTTATGAATAAACTCATTGAACTCAGACGCGCCAAAATGTTGGCGCTCTCTTTACTGCTTATCGCCGCTGCTACCTTTGTCGTTACGCTGTTTTTGCCGCCCAATTTTTGGGTGAGCGGCGTGAAGGCGATTGCTGAAGCGGCGATGGTCGGCGCGCTGGCGGACTGGTTTGCGGTGGTGGCGCTGTTTCGCCGCGTGCCGATTCCGATCATTTCTCGTCATACGGCGATTATTCCGCGTAATAAAGACCGGATTGGCGAAAATCTCGGCCAGTTCGTGCAGGAAAAATTTCTCGATACCCAGTCGCTGGTGGCATTGATTCGACGTCACGAACCGGCGTTGTTGATTGGCAACTGGTTTAGTCAGCCGGAGAACGCCCGCCGCGTTGGTCAGCATCTGTTGCAGATCATGAGCGGTTTTCTTGAACTGACCGATGATGCGCGTATTCAGCGCCTGCTTAAGCGCGCAGTCCATCGGGCGATTGATAAGGTCGATCTCTCCGGCACCAGTGCGTTGATGCTGGAGAGTATGACCAAAAACGATCGTCATCAGGTGCTGCTGGATACGCTGATCGCACAGTTGATCGCCCTTCTCCAGCGCGATAAATCGCGCAAGTTTATCGCCCAGCAGATTGTTCGCTGGCTGGAGAGTGAGCATCCACTGAAAGCCAAAATTTTGCCCACTGAATGGCTGGGCGAACATAGCGCGGAGTTGGTTTCTGACGCGGTGAATTCTTTGCTTGATGATATCAGCCGCGATCGTGCGCATCAGATCCGTCATGCGTTTGATCGCGCCACTTTTGCCCTGATCGACAAGTTGAAAAACGATCCGGAAATGGCAGCGCGAGCCGATGCCGTAAAAAGTTATCTGAAAGAAGATGAAGCTTTTAACCGCTATCTCAGTGAATTGTGGGGGGATTTACGGGAATGGCTGAAAGCGGATATCAACAGTGAAGATTCTCGTGTGAAAGAACGTATCGCGCGGGCGGGTCAATGGTTTGGCGAAACGTTAATTGCCGATGATGCCTTGCGGGCGTCGTTAAATGGTCATCTGGAACAAGCCGCGCACCGCGTCGCGCCTGAGTTTTCCGCATTCCTGACGCGCCACATCAGCGATACAGTAAAAAGCTGGGATGCGCGGGATATGTCGCGGCAAATCGAGTTAAATATCGGCAAAGATCTGCAGTTTATCCGTGTCAACGGTACGCTGGTTGGCGGTTGTATTGGGCTAATTTTATATTTGCTGTCGCAGCTCCCGGCCTTGTTCCCCCTCGGCAATTTTTAGAAATCCATGAAAAACTAAGTGGCTAACCGCGAGAGAGATCAAATAAACCACACTAAAAGAATGGTAATAATGTGGCCTCTTTTCATTATCTCCCGTGGTACGGGGAAGGAAAATCATGTCACTTGTCACCGATCTACCCGCCATTTTCGATCAGTTCTCTGAAGCTCGCCAGAAAGGCTTTCTCACCGTCATGGATCTCAAGGAGCGCGGCATTCCGCTGGTTGGCACTTACTGCACCTTTATGCCGCAAGAGATCCCGATGGCAGCCGGTGCGGTTGTGGTTTCGCTCTGTTCCACCTCTGATGAAACCATTGAAGAAGCGGAGAAAGATCTGCCGCGCAACCTCTGCCCGCTGATTAAAAGCAGCTACGGCTTTGGCAAAACCGATAAATGCCCCTACTTCTACTTTTCTGATCTGGTGGTCGGTGAAACCACCTGCGACGGCAAAAAGAAAATGTATGAATACATGGCGGAGTTTAAGCCCGTTCATGTGATGCAGTTGCCGAACAGCGTTAAGGACGATGCCTCGCGTGCGTTATGGAAAGCCGAGATGCTGCGCTTGCAAAAAACGGTAGAAGAACGTTTTGGGCACGAGATTAGCGAAGATGCTCTGCGCGATGCCATTGCGCTGAAAAACCGCGAACGTCGCGCACTGGCCAATTTTTATCATCTTGGGCAGTTAAATCCTCCGGCGCTTAGCGGCAGCGACATTCTGAAAGTGGTCTACGGCGCAACCTTCCGGTTCGATAAAGAGGCGTTGATCAATGAACTGGATGCAATGACCGCCCGCGTTCGTCAGCAGTGGGAAGAAGGCCAGCGACTGGACCCGCGTCCACGCATTTTAATCACCGGCTGCCCAATTGGCGGCGCAGCAGAGAAAGTGGTGCGCGCGATTGAAGAGAATGGCGGCTGGGTTGTCGGTTATGAAAACTGCACCGGGGCGAAAGCGACCGAGCAATGCGTGGCAGAAACGGGCGATGTCTACGACGCGCTGGCGGATAAATATCTGGCGATTGGCTGCTCCTGTGTTTCGCCGAACGATCAGCGCCTGCAAATGCTCAGCCAGATGGTTGAAGAATATCAGGTCGATGGCGTAGTTGATGTGATTTTGCAGGCGTGCCATACCTACGCGGTGGAATCGCTGGCGATTAAACGTCATGTGCGTCACCAGCACAACATTCCTTATATCGCTATTGAAACAGACTACTCCACCTCAGATGTCGGGCAGCTCAGCACCCGTGTCGCAGCCTTTATTGAGATGCTGTAAGGAGTGGCAGTGGCATATTCGATTGGCATTGATTCCGGCTCAACCGCCACCAAAGGGATCTTACTGGCAGACGGCGTGATTACGCGCCGTTTCCTCGTTCCAACACCCTTTCGTCCGGCAACAGCAATTACTGAAGCCTGGGAAACTCTGCGCGAAGGGTTAGAGACAACGCCGTTTCTGACGCTCACCGGCTACGGACGGCAACTGGTGGATTTTGCCGATAAACAAGTGACGGAAATCTCCTGTCACGGGCTGGGCGCACGGTTTCTTGCGCCAGCAACGCGCGCGGTAATCGACATCGGTGGTCAGGACAGCAAAGTGATTCAGCTTGATGATGACGGTAACCTGTGCGATTTCCTGATGAATGACAAATGCGCGGCGGGCACCGGGCGTTTCCTGGAGGTGATCTCGCGCACGCTTGGCACCAGCGTCGAGCAACTCGACAGCATTACCGAAAATGTCACGCCGCACGCCATCACGAGTATGTGCACAGTGTTTGCCGAATCAGAAGTGATCAGCCTGCGCTCAGCGGGCGTCGCGCCAGAAGCGATTCTCGCCGGAGTGATTAACGCGATGGCGCGGAGGAGTGCCAATTTCATTGCTCGTCTCTCCTGTGAAGCGCCGATTCTGTTTACTGGTGGCGTTAGTCATTGCCAGACGTTTGCCCGGATGCTGGAATCTCATCTGGGAATGCCGGTAAATACCCATCCTGATGCGCAATTTGCTGGCGCAATTGGCGCGGCGGTAATTGGTCAACGAGTGAGGACACGCCGATGAAAGAGTTTTTATTTTTATTTCACTCCACGGTCGGCGTCATACAAACCCGCAAGGCGTTGCAGGCAGCGGGCATGACTTTTCGCGTCAGCGATATTCCCCGTGATTTACGCGGCGGCTGCGGGTTATGCATTTGGCTGACCTGTC
>OBRH01000111.1_pt1 | contig 13722 bp, 4 predicted proteins | sample 1475571 | NCBI WGS metagenome assembly OBRH01 (sample SAMEA3360674, study PRJEB22359) | human gut metagenome | biome: ENVO:urban biome; feature: ENVO:human-associated habitat; material: ENVO:feces | place: Bangladesh | collected 2011 | reverse complement strand
AGCAAACCATGCTTGAGCGCCTGCAAAAGCGGATGAGCTTTGCGCTGGAAAATCAGCTTAAGCGCGCCGGGCAACAGCAGCAGCGGTTAACACAGCGGCTAAACCAGCAAAATCCGCAGCCGCGTATTCACCGCGCACAGACGCGAATTCAACAACTGGAATATCGTCTGGCAGAAACGTTGCGCGCGCAACTGAGTGCAACGCGAGAAAGGTTTGGTAACGCGGTAACACACCTCGAAGCGGTTAGCCCGCTGTCAACGCTGGCACGCGGTTATAGCGTCACCAGCGCCGCCGATGGCGCAGTGTTGAAGCAGGTGAAGCAGGTGAAAGCGGGTGATACGTTGACCACACGACTTGGTGATGGTGTGGTGATTAGTGAAGTTAGCGCCGTAACAAAAACCCGCAAACCACGTAAAAAAACGGCTAATCCGTAGGCCGATATGATGCGCCAGCATCGCATCCGGCACTGGCTCCCAGGCCACGCCAGATGCGCCATGCTGGTTACTGGAAGCAGGTAACCAGACCCGGTTTATTCATTAGCGTGATACTACAATCCTGTGTTCCAGTGCCTTCGTCCATCCCACACTGTTGAGAGGACAAATAAGGAAAACTTTGTGAAGACGGCCATCCCAGTGAATTAAAAACAGTATGCAACAACTCTAATTCATTGTATGTCGGTGCATTTTCTATGCTGCCACACTGCCTTGCGATATCCCATTTACTGGCATCAATGATATGTGCAGAAGCCCAGTTTTCGTAGTTAATAAACGGTGAGGATACGGGATTAGCCCCGGACGGCAATTCCGTCGTTAACAACGGTCGATGTAGCGATTTACCATTCACCACTACCGTGTCTGCCATATGTCCCCAAAAGTGCGCCGAGGAAACATTCGGGCTGGTTGGCACCGTAAAAATAGCGTCCATCGTGTCTGTCACGGAAGCGTAATTAGCCAGAGTAACCGTCAGTGGCGTTTTATAACCAGGGGTATTATCCTGGCGGAGCGTAAAACTTGCCGTCCCATCCGCGCCTGTCATGCCACTAATGGTATTACCGCTTTCACTCAGCGTAATAGCCGAACCAGATAACGGCTGAACGATGAGATCGTCCATCGCCACTACATCACCATACAACGTTGCCCCAGAGTTACGCGGCGATGCCTCACCACGTTTCAAAGTAAACTCCACATTCGGCACCGTATTCCCGGCGCTGTCTTTCACCGTCACGGTAACGGGCATGGCTTCGCCTTTTTTCACTTTCGCCGCCTGGCTGTCAGCATCAAACGCTGTTGAGGTCAGTGTGACGCTGGAAACCGTCGCGCGCGCAGACACCAGACACGCCTGATAAGCGTAATTACCATTCAATGCCGTCGTGCCATTTTTCATATCGATCGACTGATTTTTGCCATCTGTAGTCTTATCCTGCACCCACCAGCCATAATAAACTGACCAGCCAGTTTCCGTCGTAAAGGTGTTATTGGGATAACGTTGATACAGTGACTTCATATCGCTGAGCAACGGTTGTCGTGCTTCTTCACAGGGGCTGAGGCTGGCATTTGCTTTGGTTGTTGGTGAGAAAGAGGGCCAGTCCTCATTATTGTTACTGATTTTATTCACCCCGGAGGTCGATGGCAGCTCTTTCCACAATTTCGGTCGTTCAAAGACGGTTCCATTTGCTGCTGTCACCGTTTCTGGCATATGGCCCCAGTAGTTGGCATCCAGGGCGTCAGGGCTGGTGACCACGGTAAATATCAGGTCCAGGTTTGACGCGATCTGCGGATTTTGTGCAAGCGAGACCGTAAACGGCGTTGCCAGGCCAGTGGTGTTGTTTTGCGTAACATTGAACGTCACTGTGCCATCACTGCCGGTAAAGCCAAGCCATTTTGCCGTATCCTGAGCAAAGGAAATGCTGGCTGCTGTCGGTGTGACGACATCTACAACAAGATCATCTGCCGAAGTAGATGAGGGCTTATTCCCTGTACGGTTTTTCGACTGCGCCCGCTGAAGCGTCACGCTCTCACCACTCACCAGGTTGCCATTTTGGTCTTTTACTGTCACGACTAACGGGATTGTCTCGCCCTTTTTCGCCGATGCCGAAGGTGTGCCACCGTTGCTGGCGGTTTTCGTCTCATCAAATGCGGCTGACGTGAGGGTCACGCTTGATGATAAAGCGTGAGGCTGCGTCAGACAAAGCATCTGAGCAGACACAGTGAAAGAAGACGAAGGTTGTCCTGTTTTCAGGTTAATGACCTGATAATACCAGGACGTGCCACTAAGAGTAAGCTCATAAGTCCACCAGTTTCCGGCTGTTGTCGGCACCCCCAGATCTGTCGTTATCGCCCCGTTAGGGTGATCGTTATAAAGCCCCTGCAACTCGCTGAGGCGCGGTTGATATTCCAGCGGGCAATCTGCCGTCGCTTTTTGAGTGTTGGATATATATGACCATGTCTCATTATTACCATTTACCGAGCTCCCCGAAGTTGCTTCCGCTGCCAGTAATGGGCGCTTGAAGGTCACGCCTGCCGAGCTGGTAAACGTTTCCGGCATATGGCCCCAGTATTTCGCTTTTGGCGAATCCGGGCTGGTTATCACCGTGAAAATGACATCCAGCGTGGCGCTTTTTGAGGTGTCGCGCATCAATGTTGCAGTGAGCGGGATTGCGAACCCATAACTGCCGTTTTGGCTGACCTCAAACGTAGCTTTACCATCGCTTCCTGTCTTCAGAAGAGCCTGCGTCCCATCCTCATACAAGATTGACGTTACCCCGGTAGGCTCCAAAGGCACGATGGTAAGATCATCTGCAGAGGCATTGTACGCAGCTTTAGCGCGATTCAGCGCAGTCCCACGTTTAAGGTTAAAGCTGGCACCTGGCAGTGGATTGCCTGCGCTATCTCGCACCGTAACCGTCATCGGGATAACCTCTCCCTTCTTCGCCGTTGCGCTGGGCCTGCCATCATTGCTCGCCGTTTTCGCCGCATTCTCCGCCGTTGAGGTCATCTCAATGGACGCAACTTCTGGATGAGGGTTTACCAGGCACAGCATTAATGCCGAGGTGGTTGAAGACGCTCTTCCACTTGATCCATTTAACAGAGAAATATATTGATCGTACCACTTACCCGCATATGCCACCATGTCGTAAGCCCACCAGTAGCTATTCACTGGAATACCCAGATCGGTCTTTATCGCACGACTTGGATGTTCGTCGTACAATGCCTGGAGTTCGCTTAACAGCGGTTGATAATGTACATCGCACCCGCTTTTATCTGCATCCCCCTTTGTTGCCGATTTCAACAATACCCACGTTTCATTGTCTTCTGTGACTGCAGAGTCTGACGATGTTTCGCTCTTGAGTAGTGGACGTCTGAAGGCAATCCCGGAACGCGTAGTGAACGTTTCCGCCATATGCCCCCAGTAACTTGCCAGGGGAGTATCCGGGCTGGTTATCACGGTAAACATCACCGGTAATTTGTTGGATTCCAGGCTCGACTGATAGGCCTGAGCGTACACATTGGTTACCAGGCCTATAGAATCATCCTGTTTCACTGTAAACGTGGCCGTTCCATCCGCGCCCGTCACCGCATAAAGCAAGATTGATGGACCATCCATTCTTGCCGATGTCCCCGCGGCGTTGATTACGGTGATAGTTCTGTTCCCCATCTGTACATTCTGGCGATTTGTCGATCCTTCACGTTTGAGAATAAACGGAACATTTGGTACGACATTTCCCTGCGCATCTTTGGTCACCACGCGAATCACCGCGTCGTCACCTTTTTTCCGTTTTAGTGCGCTGAGGGTTTCGTCAACTTTGACAAATTGTGTCGAATCGTTCGCTTCGACAATAATTTGGCTGGTCACCGCCACTGGGGTAGCCCGACAGCTTAGCAGACCTATACTGCTTGGCATGATCTCCGATTTATAACCAGTCTTCAACGAAACCGCTTTAAAATTAAAGGGTTGAGTATAATAGGCGACTGCCGTACTGGAGATATAGGCACGTGATACAGGCCATCCCGTAACGTCATGTATTGGCGTGTAACCTTCATCGGCATACAGTGACTCAAGTTCATTGTCAGCCGGGACATATCCTGCACCGCAACCATTTACAGATGTGTTGTTCGACTGGTCCGGCGAGAACAGTGACCAACTCTCTCCATCTTCCTCAAAAGAGTTTCGACCGGATTTAACGGAAAGCTCATCTAGCAGCAACGGTCTTTTATAAATAAGCCCGCCAGCACCGGTCATCGTTTCGGCCATATGCCCCCAGAATTTGGCTTTAGGGGTATCGGGGCTGGTTATCACCGTAAAGACCACCGGAAGCATTGATTTTACGTTATTATCTGTATCCAGCATGGCGGTCAGTTCGGTTTTTAAACCCGTGGTATTGTCCTGTTTCAGTGCAAGTGTTGTCGTACCATCTGCGCCGGTAACGCCATAAATCAGTGCTGTTGTTGAGGAAAAATTACTCTGCGTGTTACCCCAGGCATCCGTCACGATGAGCGCGCCTGCTGTCACCGTTGTAGACGCATTTGCCCGATTGACACTAAGGTTACGTTTAAGCGTAAACGCAGTATTTCCCACCGGGTTACCCTGCGCATCTTTAGTGGTCACGCGAACTACGACTTCTTCCCCTTTTTTCGCTTTGACAACATTATTCGTACTGTCAAATTTTGTAGGGTCCGCAGCCTCAAGAACGATTTGGCTCGCCTTGACGATCGGCGTCGTCTGGCAGGTAAGCAGTTCTTTTGTGGCCGATGGAATTATCGAACTGGTGCCTGAACTGAGATTGACGGCCTTGAAGTCACGCTGTTCCAGACTACTGCTGCCTGTCGTGCTGGAAAGGTAACTTGAGGCGACGGGCCAGCCCTGAACCGTTTTCATCGCATTGCCGCGGTTAGCTTCATACAATGACTCCAGCCCAGCCTGAGAGGGAACATATTCACTACCGCAACCATTAGAGGATGTGCTTGTCGCCTGAGTTTGGGTAAATTGCGCCCAGTCCTCATTCTCTTCTGCAATCGCTGTTCGACCCGACGTACTGGATAACTCTTTCAACAATAATGGGCGTTTAAAGACCGTTCCATCCGCAGCCGTCACCGTTTCCGGCATATGCCCCCACATTTTCGCTTTATTGCTGTCCGGGCTGGTGACAACGGTAAAAATGGTATCGAGGGTCGCTTTTTTCGTTGTGTCTGAATAGAGCGCGGCGGTCAGCGACGTTTTCGTGCCATGGGTATCCGGGCGGGTAATAGTGAGAATTTTAGTGCCATCGCTGCCGGTCATCGCGCTGTATGCTGCGGCGGTATCATTGAGCGAAGTTTCATCCGCCAGGTCACTATTGATCACAACCGGCGCAACCAGCGCATCACCGCTACCGGCAATGTGTTTTTCGTTTGATCGGGTATAACCATCGCCACGCTTCAGGGTAAAAGGCATATCACCCAATGGATTGCCCTGAGCATCTTTTACCGTCACCTTCACCTGTAGCGTTTCGCCTTTTTTCAGCTTCGCCGCATTTGCTGCCGCGTTCCACTGCGCCGGGTCCACCACTTCCAGCGTAATGCTGCTGGCAGGATTGTTAGCCGTCGTCAGGCAACTGACATAAACCGCCGTGCTACCGCCAACGGTCCGCGCGCCATCGTTGAGGGCTATGGTGTAGTAATGCGGCACCTGATCTGCGGGCGAACTGCTCCAGTAGGGCTGACGCTGCGTTGGCCAACCGTGTACCGTTTGAACGGCGTTACCGCTGTTAGCCTCATAGAGCGCGTTAAGCTGAGAACGGCGTGGGAGCATATTGGCACCACAGCCACCTTTACTGGTGCTGGAAGTGTTGGCCTGACTGACACGTGACCACACTTCGTTATTTTCCGTTAATGTGCCATCCGGGCTGGATACTTCCGCAGCCAGTCGGGGGCGGGCAAAGGTTAATGCATCGACGGTAATCGTCTCATCCATATGCCCCCACATCTGTGCGCCAACCGCATCCGGACTTGTGAGCGTAGTGAAAATTACATTGTAATTAACGGTATTGGGAATATAGGAGTTCACAGGCGTAATATTCAGCGGCGTCACTAAACCCACGCCTTGTGGCTGCTTAATTTCCACAGTGGCGACACCCTGCGCATCCGTAGTACCGGTATAGACTAAAGACGGTTGCGATGTGCCATAGAGCGTGCCGTTTAACTCGATTGCGCCGTGGGTTGGGTCATCAAAACCTGTAGTCTGCCCCTGGCGGTTTTTGCCCATATCTTTCGTGATGGTGAACGCGGTATACGGCACGGGCGCATTATTCAAGGCATTAAAGGTGCGTACCGTCATGGTAATCGTTTCACCCACTTTCGCCTGCGCTCTGCTGCCTGTGGAAACATCATGATCGGTGGTCGCGGCAATTTGGGCGACCATCTCATTGCCCGAACAAGAAAGGTAGTTTTGCTTAAAGCCTGAATAGGTGTCTATGTTGCCCGTGGCCAGGTTCACCGACACGTGCGACGTCTCTTCCACCGCACTAAGATACGCTTTTTGCAACGTTGGCCAGCCATATTCGGTGCCGATGACATTGGCTGGATGTGCAGCAAACAAACTGTGCAATGAGCTTTGGCTCGGAATATGACCTAAACCACACTCAGCCTGCATACTGCTATTCTGATCAAACAGCGCCCAGTCTTCGTTATTTTCCCGCACTGCTCCCAGTTCGTTGTCGGTTTCATCCGCCAGCCGTGGGCGTTTAAAGATATTGTTCGCTTCAATAATGCCTAACATATGTCCCCACATCCGCGCTTTGTCGGAAACAGGGCTGGTGATCACCGTAAAAATAACGTCTTTCTCATCCGAAGCGGTAAAATCACTGCGCATTTTCGCGGTGATGTGAGTTTTCACCCCCACGCCGCCTGGCTGGGTCAGCGTCAGAGAGGCCTCTCCGTTAGCATCAGTGATCCCTTTATAGGTATGAGCGTCAACTTTGCGAACGTTACTGCCACCATCAATTTGTACCGGGTACGCCTCCCACGCGGCGTCGGTTTGATTCTTACGGTTAACGCCGTCATCCAGATGCAGCGAAAAGTAGTAGTAAGACAGCGGCTGATCGTTGTTCTTGCCATCGGTAATCGTCAGGCGTAAAGAAGCCTCTTCCCCCACCTTTACTTTCATCGCTTTTATCGTCGAATCATAACTGCCCGGCGTCAGTACCAGCTTCGGTTCAACATCGGGCGCTTCTTTATCGACACAGCTCACAATAAACGTCGTATCGTCCGGTTTTTGCGCTTCGCTACGGTTCGAAACATCCGCTGCATGGTGCTGCCCGCTCATCCCCGCCAGAGATGACCAGTAGTAGTTACCCTGCATCGGCCAGCCAGCCACATCCTGCACTGACGTTGGCACCACCGTCGCCAGCGCACCGAAATGACGCATTCCGGGCAAAATGTCGCAATGTTTATCCGCGCCGCTCCAGGTAAAGGTGGACCAGGTTTCATTGTGATCGTTAACCGTACCGTCTTCATTATCGACTTCCGCCGCCAGTTTTGGTCGACTAAAAGTGTAATCACGGGCCTTCAGCGTATCGGGCATATGACCCCACATTGTAGCCTGCGGGACATCCGGGCTGGTGAGAACGGTAAAGATCACTGCCGTTTCACTGGCCTGAGCAATACCCGCGAGGCTCGCGACCAACGGCGTTTTTACACCAGGGCCGTTGGCCTGGGTGGCCGTAACCGTGGCAACACCGTTCGCATCGGTGGTGCCGTGATATTCCGTCGCGGTGGTGGTTAATTCGGTCGTGCCCAGTTTTACAGGCGCAGTATTGTTCACCACCCCCTGGCGGTTATTCCCCACAACATTACCGACGCAATCTTTGGTAGTGACCGTTAACGTGATACTGCCGCCAACCGTCGTTTTCGCCGCACCGGAGGATTCGTCATAGCCCGCGGCGCTGACGGAAATAAGGTCACCCTGCGCGGGCGCAATCTTCAGCGTCACTTTCTGATCGGCGAGGGTCAGAACACTTTCATAGGGATAGCCCGTCGAGGTGAGTAAATATAACTGCGGCATGGTCTGCTGGGGGTCTGGCTGCGCCCAGGCGACCAGCGAACGCCCGGCAAGGCCCTGTGCGCAAAACGAGCGATCTGCGACTGGCTGTGGGTCCAGTAAGGTGTCCGGCGTCGCGGCATCCGCCCAAACTAAAGATACTGTCAGTGGCGTTTGGTTTTCCCAACGTGGGATGGAAATGATATCGCCTTCTCTGTCTTGCGGATTGGTGACGAGCAATTTAGAGACGCTAACATCCGCGCTGAATTCACTCGGTTTAGCGGTAAACGCTACCTCATGCGTCTTTGCAGGATCCAGAAAGACACTGCCCTGGTAGACGGGTATGCTGGCACTGTCGGCGGTGGGCACGGTACCGTTAAATTCACCGACGGTATCTGAAGAGTCTTGCCATGCAGATTCTGCCCATGACCACCCAGGCAGCATTGCGCTTATCAGCAATGCGCATAACACAAGGATTTTATTCAGGGTCAGGGACATGACAGAAACTCCACCGGTTGTTAAACGGACGCTTGTCGCATCAACATATTTTGCTTAATCCGGGATTAAGCAAAATATGCGGAAACAGCATTCCCTTGCGGGAATGCTGTTGAGTACGCGTTATCTGTGTTTGTAAATAATGTGAAGTTTGTAACCCTGTACCCCGTCGCCGTTGGCCGGGATGGTAAGTGCCTCTTTACCATCGCGCGCAGGGCCGTTAAGGTTGGTTCTGGCTTCTTCGTTGGTTTTCGGGATGACCAGATTGTTATTATCGAAGCTTGAGTTAACGATACCCCCAGAGGTGCCGAGCTGTTGGCTGCTGCCAGAAAGTACCCAACGGAAGTCATAATTGGCGGTAACGTCAGCATCGGTACCCGCATCAAACTTGCCGTTTTTGTTCTCATCCGAGTACAGTTTGGCCACGTAGGTTTTGCCAAGTTCGATTGGCGTGCTGCCGTTAATAAGGTTGATACTGGTACCATCAACAAAGATGGCGACTTTCAGGTTCTGGTTAACCACCGGCCCAGGCGCAACGTTATCGCTGTCGCTTCCGCCGCCGCTGGCAGTGGAAATGTCATAAAGATGCAGCGCATTCCCGACGTTTGGCGTACCGGTCTGCGTGGTTGGCGTAATTTCAATACCGATATAACGACCACGGTCGGCATCGGTAAGGGTGTAACTGGTCACCTTCGTTGCCAGCTCTTTCGGATCACCACCCTGGGCGTCCTTGTAGCTCATCCAGCGGATAGTATCGATAGTTTTCGCGTTATCGCCCAATCCCCCAAGATCCACGTCGCCTTCGTTATCGCCAATTACCCAACTTACGGTTAATTTATCACCCGAGTAAAGACGCTTGTCCGTTTCACTGCCTGTCGGGCGAACGCCTTTTAGATCAGAAGTCAACGTTACATGGTCGGCATCTGTCGTTGCGCTTCCCCCTTCCGGGTATAGCCACGGAATGGTCCCCTGGAAAATATTGGTTTCGCCGCTGTCGACCCAGGCGCTGTCTTCTGCCAGCGCCACAGGTGCCACACAATAACCTGCCAGTGCCAGCGCCAATGCGATCCGGGTCAGACCGCGTCTTTTATCCTGCTTCATTGATGCTCTCCTTAATGAACCTTCAGCGACTGGCCGACTGGCCTTACGCCAATCTTATTTTTTGGTATACAGCACGCGTAAACCGTATCCCTGCAAACCATCTCCCGCTTGTGCGCCATAGATTTGTGCCGCTTCGCGGTTAGTGGCCGGAATCACAATGTCCTCATTGGATGTGTTCGCCTGTGCACCCACTTCACCATTGATGCTCTTGCCGGTAAATTCCCACTTGTAGTCGTACTGCGCCATCTCTTCGGCAGTCAGTTTTTCGACCTGCTGGAAGACACCGTCTTTATTGCTGTCACGCCACAAAACAAATCGATAAGTGTTGTTGAGCGGCAGCGGTTCTTTATCTTTACCTATCAGGTTGCTGGGTTTAGCCGCCCCCACACGATAGATAAATGCATTTAGCCCACCAATTTCTGCCCCGAGGAAAGTGACATCCACATAGTTACTGTCGTCGTAGGGCGCGGCTTTTGCTTTCCAGCGATAGGTGCCGGGTAAGGTACTGGAGAGGGTGACAGTGCCCTTTTCTTTATCTTGTTTAGCGATAAAAACGCAGGGGTTGTCGGTCGAGCAAGGCTTGTTGGTTAACGTCACTCGTTTGTCCTGCGCGTCGTAAAGCTGCGGCGTGAGATTATCTTCCGGCAGCGCATCGCCGTTGCGGTCGGTGTTATCGCCAAAGCTGTCGGTTACATCGAGATCCATCACCACACCATCAACGCCATCTGCCTGGGCGCTGGCTTCGTGGCTGTGGTTGTTCTCTTCCGGCACGTTCGCGATGTTATTAACAATCAACTCAATTTTACGGTCCTGCTGAACGGTGATTTCCACCACACCAGAGTTCTGTCGGTTGCCCTTTTCATCTTCCAGTGCCAGACGTACTCGCCAGGTATTGAGTTTTTCTTGTTCGGCTTTGTCAGAGCTGTACTGCCAGGCGGGCAGCACCAGGTTCCAGTGGTTATTGTTACCCTCTGTCAGGGTATTCTCTTTGATAACCGGCATAACCAGCGTGCGGGCAGCATTGTTTTTCGCCTGCCATGACGCAGCGACAATTTTGTAGTGGTGGTTGATAAGCGCGTTAATGGTCCATTTACATTTTTCCAGCCCGACGGCCGCTTCGGGAGTGTCCTTAATGACGCACTCAGGGTGCTCGTTAGTGGCATCCGCTTTTAACCACAGGGTGACATCAAGTGGATCTTTTTCTTTGTATTCCAGAACAATAAAGTTATTACGCTCAACAAAATCATGACGACTGCCCATCAACGAGTGAGCTGCTTTCACTTTATCGCTATCCAATTGATCTTTTAGCGGAACGCCGAACTGATAATTAAGAGTGGCATTAATGCTGACATCGCTGTTATCTCCGGTCCCCGCTTTATAGTCCGCCCCAACGGTTAGTAATGGCACCGGTTGATAATTCAGTCCAAGTGTTACCGCGTAGGGATCTTTCTCCAAATTATCCGTACCAAAAAGGGCGACTTCATCGCCGTAATATTGCTCGAAGACAACTTTGCCCCCCAGTTGCGGATAAGAAGGTAACTAGGCTTCGGCACGAATATCCCAGCCACGCGCAGGGCGTTCTTCATAAAAGTCGAAATCTTCAGAGTCTTTCCAGTCAGAAAGCGGATGATAATAGTTGCCAGAGAATTTTAAATAATCAGTCCACGCTTCGCCGCCAAAACCTAAACGGCGATGTCCTCGGGTAAAATCATAATCATAAAATATATTTCCACCCAATAACCATTCATCAAAATTATGTCTTACCCCAAGACCAATATTCCCGATTGTACGATCTTCTTTTCGTTGCGCAGAAAATTGACTGAAATAAACAGTGGTTTGATTATCGTACCAGGGAACAAAATAATCGATGGAACTGCCATCCAGATCGCCGCCCTGGCCAATGGAGAGGTTCGAACGGACCTTACCGTAGGGAGAGAGTGTGTCTTCAATATAAGATTGTGCGGTTGAGGTGATTTGACTTTGCAGATAGCTTCTGGCCTGAGATTCCAGCGCCTCAGGGGTCAAGTTTTCAAACCCTTGCGTGGCGGAGTTGATGACGTAATCGGCTCCGCGCTCTTTCAGCGATTTACCCTTGTTGGTTTGTTCATCCTGCTGTGCTGCCTGGCTACCTAAATCAGGTAACGATTCGTTTTGCTTAACATTTATCTCTGGTGCCGCGAAAGCAGCACCAGAGATAAATGTTAGCATAATACAGCGTTTCCATCGCAGCATGCACTTTCCCTGTGACAATGATACAGTCAAAAATAAGCTTTAATATTATATTCATGATTATTCAGAAAGGCATGCCATAAAGAATAAATATATTCTTAATTATTTAAATTAGTGATTTCACTCAATTACATTAGTTATTCCACTAATAACAGATTGTTTTATCATTCACATATTAAATATAAATGATAAAACAATACATTCACATGATATTAAGCAATAACAAATTCAACGCGTTTTTTAGATATTAAACCGTGCCCATGTTGGCAGAAATAGTCCACAGCACCACAAGCTTTTAACACTTGTAACGGCTGATGACACTCAGGGCAAAGTGCCTGGACGGTAAAGTCTTTGTCGCAAGTTGCACAGTGGGCAGTCTCGCCATTGCGTTCGAGAGGGGCTTTGCAAGTTGGACAGTTGAGTGCCATAAATACTCCTCGCGTGTTATTCGGTTTCCCTCTCCGTGTGGAAAGGGAAACCTGATAAGTGATTACTTACTTTTCTTGATATGCTTCATCAGGCGCTTACGCTTACGCATCTGGGTTGGCGTCAGGGTATTACGCTTGTTCGCATACGGGTTTTCCCCTTCTTTGAACTGAATACGAATCGGCGATCCCATTACGTCCAGCGATTTGCGGAAGTAGTTCATCAAGTAACGCTTGTAGGAATCAGGCAGGTCTTTCACCTGATTACCGTGAATCACCACAATCGGCGGGTTATAACCACCGGCGTGGGCATATTTCAGCTTCACACGACGACCGCGTACCAGCGGCGGTTGGTGATCTTCAACAGCCATCGTCATGATGCGCGTCAGCATAGAGGTCCCCACACGACGGGTGGAGCTGTCATACGCTTCACGTACTGATTCAAACAAGTTACCAACACCACTGCCGTGCAAGGCAGAGATAAAGTGCACACGAGCAAAATCGATAAAGCCCAGACGGAAGTCCAGCGTTTCTTTCACCTGCTCTTTCACTTCCTGGCTCAGGCCATCCCACTTATTCACCACAATGACAAGTGAGCGCCCACTATTGAGAATAAAGCCCAGCAGCGAGAGATCCTGATCGGAAATACCTTCGCGGGCGTCAATCACCAACATCACCACGTTGGCATCTTCAATGGCCTGCAACGTTTTGATTACGGAGAATTTCTCTACAGCATCGGTGATTTTGCCGCGTTTACGTACGCCAGCGGTGTCAATGAGCACATACTCACGTCCATCGCGTTCCATTGGAATGTAGATACTGTCACGCGTCGTACCAGGCATGTCATAAACAACAACGCGCTCTTCACCAAGAATACGGTTAGTGAGTGTAGACTTACCTACGTTCGGACGACCCACAATCGCCAGTTTGATCGGCAGACTTTGCGGGTCGAAGTCGTCTTCCTCTTCTTCTTCGCCGTTCTCTTCCGCTTCAAATTGCGCCCAGTATTCAGCGTCTTCGTCGACTTCTTCTTGCGGTGCGAGATCTTCCATCCACGGCAGCAGCACGTGCTCCAGCAGACTTAATACGCCACGACCGTGAGACGCGGCGATAGGATAGATTTCCCCTAAACCGAGCGAATAGAAATCAACAACGGCCTGATCCGGATCCAGACCATCGGTTTTGTTTGCCACCAGAAAGGTCGGTTTTTCGCGGGAGCGCAGATGTTTGGCAATCGCTTCATCCGCTGGCATCAGGCCCGCGCGCGCATCGACCATAAACAGTACGACGTCCGCTTCTTCAATCGCTAGCAGCGACTGTTCCGCCATACGGGTTTCTACACCGTCTTCTGTACCATCAATCCCGCCGGTATCAATGCAGATAAACTCACGGCCTTCAATTTCTGCACGACCGTACTTACGGTCACGAGTCAGACCCGGGAAATCCGCAACCAGCGCAT
>OBRH01000095.1_pt1 | contig 15555 bp, 18 predicted proteins | sample 1475571 | NCBI WGS metagenome assembly OBRH01 (sample SAMEA3360674, study PRJEB22359) | human gut metagenome | biome: ENVO:urban biome; feature: ENVO:human-associated habitat; material: ENVO:feces | place: Bangladesh | collected 2011 | reverse complement strand
GTAAAATCTGGATGGAAACCACCAAAGGCGGTAGCAAACTGGCGATTTTACTGGGACCGGGCAGACCGAAAAGTCGATTACCGGGTTAATAGCACCTCCTGAGCAGGCAATGGCCACCGTTTATCTAACAGTGGCCATTTGATTTGAGGAAATGAAGAAACATTATTCAGACAATTAATTTATAAAAACCATTCCTTAAGTCAAATATATATAAACGCCGAATAGCGATTAAATCCTTCTCAAAGAATGCACTGAAAACATTGTGTTATTTTTATTGCCTCATTTTTCTCACTCACTTATAGTTGGTCCCCGCTGGCAGTAATTTAGTCATTTCAGAAATTTTTACTCTGATGTGCACTTACTGACTTATCTCACAAGTAATTTTTTCGCTAAATAAAGAATAGTGATGCCAGCAATTACAGTTAAATCTTGCTTTACTCGTAAAAACAATACTTTAATGGGGTTCTAATGAGACATTACATGAAATGGTTTGCGGCTATTGCTGTTGTGGGTGCTTTAGCGGGTTGCGCGCATACTGCGCCAATTGATCAGGTTCACTCAACCGTCAGCGCTGGTCATACCCAGGAACAAGTGAAAAAAGCGATTCTGAAAGCTGGCGTTGAACGCAAATGGATTATGTCCGAAGCCGGACAAGGCGTAATTAAAGCACGTCAACAGTCACGCGATCATTCAGCCGAAATTCGCATTAACTACACGGCATCCAGCTACGATATCAATTATGAAAATAGCCAGAACCTACAAGCGTCAGGCGGACAAATTCATAAAAACTACAATCGCTGGGTCCGCAATCTCGACAAAGATATTCAACTGAATTTGTCAGCGGGCGCAGATTTATAATTCTTCCTAAAGTCGGGCCGCTGCGGTCCGATAATAATTTAATTCCCTCTTAACAGGTTGTGCCCAACATGTACGAACAGGATTCTCTTAGCGCACTGGATGCGATTACAGAAGCTCAACGCATTGCCTTTGCCCCTATGCTTTTTCAAACAGCACTCTGCCTACGTAATGCGGGTGTACTTTCATATCTGGATCGGCAAGGCAAACATGGCGCAACGCTGGCTGATATCACCGAACATAGCCATATCAACGAATATGCTGCCAGCGTTCTGTTAGATATGGGCTTAAGCGGGCGAATTATTACCTGTAAAGAGGGAATTTATTACCTGTAAAGAGGGAATTTATTACCTGGCGAAAATCGGTCATTACCTCCTGCATGACACTATGACTCGCGTGAATATGGATTTCACCCAGGATGTCTGTTACCAGGGGCTCTTCTTCCTCGCCGATTCACTCAATGAAGGAAAACCTTCCGGGTTAAAAGTATTTGGCGACTGGTCGACGATATATCCGGCACTTTCGCAATTACCAGACGCCGCTCGTGAAAGCTGGTTTGCGTTTGATCATTACTATTCAGATGGCGCATTTAACGCCGCACTGCCTTATGTATTCGCCAACAACCCCACAACATTGTACGATGTAGGCGGCAATACGGGTAAGTGGGCTTTGCGTTGCTGCAAATACAATGAAAACATCGCCGTGACGTTATTAGATCTGCCACAACAAATCGTACTAGCGAAAGAAAATATCGCGAATGCAGGTTTTTCTGATCGCATAGATTTCCATGCGGTGGATATGCTAAGCGATGCCCCATTACCGGGCGAGGCTGATATCTGGTGGATGAGCCAATTTTTAGACTGTTTTTCACCCGAACAAATAATTAGCATACTCAGCAAAATCGCCAGCGTAATGAAGCCTGGCGCAAAAGTTTGCATCATGGAGTTGTTCTGGGATGCGCAGCGGTTTGAAGCAGCATCATTTAGCCTGAACGCGTCCTCACTTTATTTTACCTGCATGGCAAACGGTAACAGCCGTTTCTATAGTGCAGAGAAATTTTACGACTATCTGAATAAAGCAGGATTCCAGGTAGCAGAGCGCCACGATAATTTAGGCGTTGGGCATACACTTTTGATATGCCAAAAGAAATAATCGTCACTTAATAATTTTGGTTTACCGCGGGCGCGCGTTGATGAAATTTACATTAAATATTACCGACTGGCAGGCACTGGCGCCTGGACTTAGCGAAGCGCAGCAATGGCAAGCATGGTCGCGCCAGCCGTGGGCGATTGACCCTGCCGCGCCGTTGGCAAAATTAAGTGAACTGCCAATGATGACCGCCCGCCGCCTCAGTTCAGGCAGCAAACTGGCTGTTGAATGCGGTCTGGCAATGCTACGCCGCCATCAGCCAGACGCCGTTTTGTATACCAGTCGTCATGGTGAACTGGAGCGCAATTACCACATTGTTCATGCACTGGCAACCGAACAGGCACTTTCTCCGACCGACTTCGCGCTCTCCGTACACAACTCTTCCGTGGGTAACCTGACCATTGCGGCCAAACAGCCGATCGTTTCGTCATCGCTTTCTGCTGGTCGCGACACTTTCCAGCAAGGTTTGTGTGAAGTGCTTAGCCTGTTACAAGCGGGATACCAGCGCGTGCTGATGGTCGATTTTGATGGCTTTCTGCCTGAGTTCTATCACCCACAACTGCCATCAGAAATGCCGACCTGGCCGTACGCCGTCGCGCTGGTGATTGAATCTGGCGATGACTGGCAATGTGAAACGCAGTCAGCCATTGCGGGCAATGAAACATCACTGCCGCAAAGCATGTTGTTTTTACAGCATTATTTACAAAATGCAGATGCTTTTTCACTGCCTGGCGATCGCGTGCAATGGCGCTGGAGCCGCAGATGAGTAAGCTGATGTCACGACTGGAGTGGACCTGGCGACTGGTCATGACCGGGTTATGTTTTGCCCTGTTTGGTCTCGGCGGCCTGCTGCTTTCTGTCGTGTGGTTTAACATATTGTTAGTTTTGGTGTGGGATATTTCCCGCCGCCGTCGTTTGGCGCGTCGCAGCATTGCCGCCAGTTTTCGACTGTTTTTAACTGTCGCGAAAGGGCTTGGCGTGCTGGATTATCGTATTGATGGCGCTGAAATCTTACATCAGGAACGCGGTTGCCTCGTCGTAGCCAATCATCCCACGCTGATCGATTACGTGTTGCTGGCGTCAGTCATGCCAGAAACTGACTGCCTGGTGAAAAGCGCGCTGTTAAAAAATCCTTTTCTTGGCGGCGTCGTGCGGGCGGCAGATTATTTAATCAACAGCGAAGCTGAAACCCTGTTACCCCGCTGCCAACAGCGACTGGCACAGGGTGACACTATCCTGATTTTCCCCGAAGGCACGCGAACGAAGCCCGGTGAAAAAATGACGCTGCAGCGCGGGGCGGCGAATATTGCCGTGCGCTGTGCCAGCGATTTACGCATCGTGACGATCGGCTGTAGCGAGCATCTGCTGGATAAACAAAGTAAATGGTATGACGTTCCACCTGACCGGCCGTTTTTTACGGTTGAAGTCCATGGTCGGGTTGAAATCAATAAATTTTACGATGCAACTTCACAAGAACCGGCGCTGGCAGCAAGGCAGTTAAACCGGCATCTTTTGCTTCAATTACAACAAGGTTGTTTACCTCTCTCAGGAATAAATAATGCAAGCGCTTTATCTGGAAATTAAAAACCTCATCATCAGCACCCTCAATCTGGACGAGTTGACTCCTGATGATATCGAGACCGATGCGCCGCTGTTCGGCGACGGTTTAGGGCTGGACTCTATCGATGCCCTGGAACTGGGGCTGGCAGTGAAAAATGAATATGGCGTTGTACTTTCTGCGGAAAGTGAAGAGATGCGTCAGCACTTTTTCTCCGTCGCCACTCTGGCCTCTTTCATTGCTGCGCAACGTGCCTGAGGAAAGCCATCATGACAGAACAACAAACCGTCTATCAGGAAGTCTCAGCCCTGCTGGTTAAGCTGTTTGAAATCGATCCGCAGGACATCAAACCTGAAGCGCGCCTGTACGAAGATCTGGAACTGGACAGCATCGACGCCGTTGACATGATTGTGCACCTGCAAAAGAAAACCGGTAAGAAAATCAAGCCGGAAGAGTTTAAAGCAGTGCGCACAGTTCAGGATGTCGTAGAGGCTGTAGAACGCCTGCTACAAGAAGCCTGATCTGATGTCGGGCATTCGCTCGCTACCGATGATTAAGCTGTTGACTGGATTATTGCTGCTCGCCTGGCCGTTTGTGATTTGGTTTGGCCTGGCGCATAACGGCCTGCACTGGTTGTTGCCGCTAATAGCGTTGCTGCTTTTGTTGCGCCTGCGCCAGACCCATCGCCGGGCGGGGCCGCTACAAGCCGTCACACAAATCGTCGCTGTCGTGGGCATCACATTGTGTGTCGCCAGCTTTCTGTTGAAAACGCACCAGCTACTGCTGTTTTACCCGGTAGTGGTTAACGCGATCATGCTGGCGGTTTTTGGCGGTTCGCTGTGGTCGACAATGCCGATAGTTGAGCGGCTGGCACGTTTGCAGGAGCCAGACCTCCCGGAAAAGGGCGTGCGCTATACCCGCCGTGTCACGCAAATCTGGTGCGGCTTTTTCATCATTAACGGCGGAATTGCCCTCTTTACCGCGCTTTATGGCGATATGTCGTTATGGATCGCCTGGAACGGCATGATTGCTTATTTGTTGATAGGAACGTTAATGGCAGGGGAATGGCTGGTGCGCCGTCAGGTGATGAAAAGAGATCGCTCATGAAGCAGACCTTACCGCTTGCACGCTGGCTGACTGCGCCACGCCCTGATGACACGCCCATTGCGTGGCTGGACGAAAGCTCGTGGACGCTGGACGATTTGCGTCACGATGTCGCGCAACTTATCTGCCGCTTGCAGCAACAGCCGGGCGAACGCTGGGCGCTGTGCTTTGAGAACAGCTATCTATTTATCGTTGCCCTGCTCGCCACGCTACACGCCGGAAAAACGCCGGTGCTTCCAGGGCATAACCGAGTCATCCAGCTTAACGAGCAATGTGAACTTTTTGATGGTGTGCTTAGCGACAGCGAACTTAACTGGCAAGGTTCATTGCTGTTGGTAGCAAGTTCCCCACAAGTCGCGACACAATCATTCACCTTTGCCGCTATAGCGCCAGACGCTTATATCGAGCTGTTTACCTCCGGTTCTACGGGGCAGCCAAAGCGGGTAATTAAACCTGTTCATTTGCTGGACCGTGAAGCAGAACTGCTGGCTGAACGATTAGGCGCACGTCTTGCCGGATGTCGTGTCGTCGGTTCCGTATTGCCGCAGCATTTGTACGGCCTGACTTTTCGCGTTTTCCTGCCAATGGCGCTGGGATTACCGCTGCACGCCGCCATGCTCTGGTATGTCGAACAGTTTGCCGCATTGAGTCACCAGCATCGCTATATCTTCATCAGCAGCCCGGCATTTTTGAAACGGCTGGATAACCAGCTTTCTCCGCCGCCCGTTCAGGTGCTTCTCTCTGCTGGCGGTGAGCTGCCGTGGCAGGATGTACAACACACCGCGAGCTGGCTGCGCGTCTGGCCTGATGAAATCTACGGCAGCACGGAAACCGGCGTCATCGCCTGGCGTTACCGCGAACAGGGGGAACGCCGCTGGCTACCCTTCCCAGGTATGCAGTTCCAGGCCGAAGGCGATGCCTTTCGGCTCTTTTCACCGCTGATGGTGGAAGATAACGGCCTGTTACTCGACGATATCTTACAGTTTAGTGAAGATGGTCAGTTCCATCTGATGGGGCGTCGCGGACGCATCGTTAAGATTGAAGAAAAACGCATTTCACTCCAGGAAGTGGAACAACGTCTGCTGGCACTGGACGGCATTCGCGAGGCGGCGGCAGTTCCCGTTACGCGCGGCGGGCGTCAGAGCATCGGCGTTTTGCTGGTGCTGGATGACGAAGCTCGCCTGCAATGGCAGAACGGCGGCGGGCATAGCCAGGAAATGACCTGGCGGCGATTACTGCGCCCGACGCTGGAGCCAGTTGCTATTCCGCGTTACTGGCGCGTTATTGATGAAATGCCAGTAAACAGTATGAACAAGCGTGTCTATGCGCAATTACAGGAGTTATTTCATGAAGCCCCATGAAATCGAGCGCCATCAGGCACAAGCGAATCACCTTGAGATTGTTTTGCATCTCAGGGCAGATCTGTTCTGGTTTCGCGGCCATTTTGCCGTGCAGCCGTTACTCCCAGGAGTTGCACAAATCGACTGGGCGATGAGCTACGCGCTTGCCCTGCTCGCGCCTGGCTGGCGTTTTCACTCTATTCAGAACATCAAATTCCAGTCCCCGTTGCTGCCGGAAAACCGCGTCACGCTCACGCTTAACTGGCAGGAAGAACGCCAGATTCTGAGCTTTAGCTATCAGCGTCACGACGGTGACGCCCGCCACACCGCCAGTAGCGGGAAGATCCGCCTATGTCGGTAAACTTTTCTCCCTGCGTGTTGATCCCCTGCTACAACCACGGCGCGATGATGCCGGGCGTGCTGGCGCGTCTTAAGCCATTTAATCTGCCCTGTATTGTGGTGGATGACGGCAGCGATGCCGCCACGCAACAGCAACTGGATAATCTGGTTGCCGAACAGCCTGGCGTGACCTTAATTCGCCTGGCAGAAAACGCAGGCAAAGGCGCGGCGGTAATGCGCGGCTTACAGGCGGCGGCAGACGCGGGCTTCAGCCATGCGGTGCAGGTGGATGCTGACGGTCAGCACGCGATTGAAGACATCTCTAAACTGCTGGCACTCGCTGAAAAGCAGCCTGCGGCGCTGATCTCCGGCCAGCCGATTTACGATGAATCCATCCCCCGCTCACGGCTGTACGGGCGCTGGGTCACCCACGTGTGGGTATGGATCGAAACGCTCTCCCTGCAACTGAAAGACAGTATGTGCGGCTTTCGCGTTTATCCGGTTGCGCCAACGCTGCAACTGGCAAAATACGCCACCATCGGCAAGCGGATGGATTTTGACACCGAAGTGATGGTGCGCCTCTACTGGCAGGGAAATACCAGTTATTTCGTGCCGACCCGCGTCACCTATCCGCTGGACGGGCTTTCGCATTTTGATGCCCTGAAAGATAACGTCCGCATCTCGCTCATGCACACACGTCTGTTTTTCGGCATGTTGCCGCGTATTCCTTCACTGCTGATGCGCCGCTCTTCCAGCCACTGGGCGCGGCAGAGTGAAGTGAAAGGATTATGGGGAATGCGCCTGATGCTGCTGGTCTGGCGTCTGCTGGGCAGAACGGCGTTTACCGCGCTGCTTTACCCGGTGGTGGGCGTCTACTGGCTCACCGCTGCTCGTGCGCGTAAAGCGTCGCAAGACTGGCTCGCCCGTGTGCGCCAACAGCAACCACAGGTGGCAAAACTCAACAGCTATCAGCATTTTCTACGTTTCGGCAACGCCATGCTCGACAAAATCGCCAGCTGGCGCGGCGAGCTGCAACTCGGGCGTGATGTGCTGTTTGCACCAGGCGCAGAAGCGGCACTTAACGTCAGCGATCCGCGCGGCAAATTGCTGCTGGCCTCGCATCTTGGCGATGTGGAAGTGTGCCGGGCGCTGGCGCAAATTCAGGGCTACAAAACCATTAACGCGCTGGTGTTCAGCGAAAACGCCCAACGCTTTAGACAGATAATGCAGGAGATGGCCCCGCAGGCCGGCATCAACCTGATGCCGTTGACGAATATCGGCCCGGAAACTGCCATCTTGCTCAAAGAGAAGCTGGATAACGGCGAATGGGGGGCGATTGTCGGTGACCGCATCGCCGTCAACCCGCAACGCGGCGGCGACTGGCGCGTCTGCTGGAGTCCGTTTATGGGCCAGCCTGCGCCCTTCCCACAGGGGCCGTTTATTCTTGCGTCTATTTTGCGCTGCCCGGTGAATCTGATTTTCGCCCTGCGCCAGCACGGCAAGCTGCATATTCACTGCGAAACCTTTGCCGACCCGCTGCTGTTGCCGCGTGGCGAACGCCAGCAGGCGCTGCAAAACGCTATCGATCATTACGCCGCGCGTCTGGAACATTACGCGCTCCAGTCGCCCCTCGACTGGTTTAATTTTTTCGATTTCTGGCAACTGCCGGAAATTCAGGACAAGGAGTAAAGGGTGCTTAACGATCCCCGATTTACCGCTGAAGTCGAGCTGACCATTCCCTTTCACGACGTCGATATGATGGGCGTGGCCTGGCACGGTAACTATTTTCGCTACTTTGAAGTGGCCCGCGAGACGCTGCTCAACCAGTTCAATTACGGCTATCGACAGATGAAAGAGTCCGGTTATTTGTGGCCAGTGGTCGATGCGCGGGTGAAATATCGCCACGCCCTCACCTTTGAGCAACGCATCCGCGTGCGTGCGCATATCGAAGAGTTCGAAAACCGTCTGCGGATTGGCTATCAGATTTTCGATGCCGAAACGGGCAAACGCGCCACCACCGGATACACCATTCAGGTTGCGGTCGACGAGCAAAGCCGCGAACTGTGCTTTGTCAGCCCCGATATTCTGTTTGAACGCATGGGAGTCAAACCATGAAATTTTTACCGCTGCTGGCGCTGCTGATTAGCCCGTTTGTGAGCGCCCTGAACCTGGACGATCTTCAGCAACGCTTTACCGAACAACCAGTGATCCGCGCCCATTTCGATCAAACCCGGACGATTAAAGATCTGCCGCAGCCGCTACGATCTCAGGGCCAGATGTTGATCGCCCGCGACCAGGGGCTGTTGTGGGATCAAACCTCACCATTTCCCATGCAACTATTGCTGGACGATAAACGCATGGTGCAGGTGATCAACGGTCAGCCGCCGCAAATCATCACGGCAGAAAATAACCCGCAGATGTTCCAGTTTAACCACCTGCTGCGCGCGCTGTTCCAGGCCGATCGCAAAGTGCTGGAACAAAACTTCCGCGTCGAATTTGCTGACAAAGGCGAAGGCCGCTGGACACTGCGCCTGACGCCGACCACCACGCCGCTGGATAAAATTTTCAACACCATCGATCTCGCCGGGCAAACCTATCTGGAGAGCATTCAGCTTAATGATAAACAGGGCGATCGCACCGATATCGCTCTTACCCAACATCAACTGACGCCAGCGCAACTGACTGATGACGAACGCCAACGTTTTGCCGCCCAGTAAACGCCCGGCGCTGTTATGGGGGCTAGTCTGCCTGGTCATGGCGGCAGCGTTGCTGATCCTGTTGCCGCAATCACGACTGAACAGTAGCGTACTGGCTATGTTACCCAAACAGGCGATGGGCGATATTCCCCCAGCGCTGAATGACGGCTTTATGCAGCGTCTGGACCGCCAACTGGTGTGGCTGGTCAGCCCCGGTAAAGAGGCTAATCCCCTGGTCGCTCAGGAGTGGCTGACGCTGCTGCAAAAATCCGCTGCGCTCGGCGACGTTAAAGGGCCAATGGATGCCGCCAGCCAGCAGGCGTGGGGAGCGTTTTTCTGGCAGCACCGCAACGGCCTGATTGACCCCGACACCCGCACCCGCCTGCAAAACGGCGGCGAAGCGCAGGCGCAGTGGATCCTCTCCCAGCTTTATTCCGCGTTCTCCGGGGTAAGCGGCAAAGAGCTGCAAAATGATCCGCTGATGTTAATGCGCGGCTCGCAGCTGGCGATGGCGAAAAACGGCCAGCGTTTGCGGCTGATGGACGGTTGGCTGGTGACGCAGGATCCCCAGGGCAACTACTGGTATCTGCTGCACGGTGAACTGGCGGGTTCGTCGTTTGATATGCAGCAAACCCACCAGCTCATCACGACCCTGAATACGCTGGAAAAGGATCTGAAAACGCGTTACCCGCAGGCGCAGTTGCTCTCGCGCGGCACGGTGTTTTACAGCGATTACGCCAGCCAACAAGCGAAGCAGGATATCTCCACCCTGGGCGTGGCAACGCTGCTGGGGGTGATATTGCTGATTGTGGCAGTGTTCCGCTCTTTACGTCCGTTGCTGCTTTGCGTGATTTCCATTGGCATCGGCGCACTGGCGGGAACGGTCGCCACGTTATTGATTTTCGGTGAATTACACCTGATGACGCTGGTGATGAGCATGAGCGTTATCGGCATTTCCGCTGACTACACGCTCTATTACCTCACCGAGCGGATGGTGCACGGCAATGACGTTTCGCCGTGGCAAAGCCTGGCGAAAGTGCGCAATGCCCTGCTGCTGGCGCTGCTCACCACCGTGGCGGCGTATCTGATTATGATGCTCGCCCCCTTCCCCGGCATTCGCCAGATGGCGATTTTTGCCGCCATCGGGTTGAGCGCCTCCTGTCTGACCGTCCTGTTCTGGCATCCGTGGCTGTGCCGTGGCCTGCCGGTGCGTCCGGTTCCGGCGATGGCGCTGATGCTGCGCTGGCTGGCTGCGTGGCGGCGTAATAAAAAACTGTCGCGGGGTCTGCCCGTCGCGCTAGCGCTGTTTTCACTGGCGGGGATGTCAATGCTGCGCGTCGATGACGATATCTCGCAGTTACAGGCACTGCCGCAGCATATTCTGGCCCAGGAGAAAGCCATTACCGCCCTGACTGGACAAAGCGTCGATCAAAAATGGTTTGTGGTTTACGGCGACTCTCCACAGCAAACATTGCGGCGGCTGGAGAAATTTACCGCCTCGCTGGAGAATGCGAAAAAAGACGGCCTTATCAGCAACTACCGCACCATTCCGCTGAACACCCTGGCGCGGCAGGAGGAAGATTTACATCTGCTGAAAACGGCTGCCCCGACAGTAACAAAAGCACTGCAAAACGCCGGGCTGACGGCAGTGAATCCGGATCTCAACGCCATGCCTGTGAACGTTGATGAATGGCTGGCAAGCCCCGCCAGTGAAGGCTGGCGTCTGCTGTGGCTGACGCTGGAAAACGGCGAAAGCGGCGTACTGGTGCCGGTTGAAGGGGTTAAAAGTAGCGCGTTGTTGCAGGAAATCGCCAGCTATTACCCTTGCGGCATTGCCTGGGTTGATCGCAAAAGCACCTTTGATGAGTTGTTCGCGCTTTACCGTTATGTCTTAACCAGTTTGTTGCTGGTGGCGCTGGCAGTGATTGCCTGCGGCGCAGTGGCCCGCCTCGGCTGGCGCAAAGGGCTTATCAGCCTGATGCCTTCGGTGCTTTCGCTGGGCTGCGGTCTGGCGGTGCTGGCGATGAGCGGGCAGGCGGTGAATCTCTTTTCGCTGCTGGCGCTGGTGCTGGTGCTTGGCATCGGCATCAATTACACGCTGTTTTTCAGTAATCCGCGCGGTACACCGTTAACTTCCCTACTGGCGATCACGCTGGCAATGCTCACCACCTTGCTGACGCTGGGAATGCTGGTATTCAGCGCCACCCAGGCCATCAGCAGTTTTGGCATTGTGCTGGTGAGCGGTATTTTCACCGCCTTCCTGCTTTCGCCGCTGGCTATGCCCGATAAAAAGAGAACAAAAAAATGATCAAACCCACATTCTGGCGAGCGTTCGCCCTGACCGCTACGCTTATCCTCACCGGCTGTAGCCACTCGCAACCGGAACAGGAAGGTCGCCCACAGGCATGGCTGCAACCTGGCACGCGCATCACGCTGCCTGCGCCGGGGATTTCGCCCGCCGTTAATTCCCAGCAACTATTGAGTGGCAGCTTCAACGGCAAAACCCAGTCTCTGTTAGTGATGCTTAACGCCGACGACCAGAAAATCACCCTTGCCGGACTGTCGTCGGTCGGCATTCGTCTGTTTCTGGTGACCTACGATGCGCAAGGGCTACGCGCCGAGCAATCCATCGTCGTCCCGCAGCTGCCACCTGCAAGCCAGGTGCTGGCTGACGTGATGCTCAGCCACTGGCCGATTAGCGCCTGGCAACCGCAACTCCCCGCTGGATGGACGCTTCGCGACAACGGTGACAAACGCGAACTGCGTAACGCCAGCGGCAAACTGGTCACAGAAATCACCTATCTGAATCGCCAGGGAAAACGCGTGCCAATCAGCATTGAACAGCATGTCTTTAAATACCACATCACCATTCAATATTTAGGTGACTGATATGATTTATATTTCCGCCGTCGGCATGATCAACGCCCTGGGAAATAACCTTGATGAGATCGCAGCCAACCTGACTCGCGGTGTCGCTCCCGGCATGCGCCCGCGCGCAGGCTGGTTGCAGGGGCATCCGCAGGCGGTCCTGGCTGGCGTGGATGGCGAGCTTCCGCTTATCCCGGAAAAATTCGCTGCGCACCGCTCGCGTAACAATCAGATCCTGCTGGCGGCGCTGGCGCAGATCCAGCCGCAGGTTGATGACGCTATCGCGAAATATGGTCGCGAGCGCATCGCGATTGTGCTTGGCACCAGCACCTCCGGCCTGCATGAAGGCGACACGCACGTTAACCTGCGCACCCACGGGCAGCCGAGCACCACGTGGCACTATGCACAACAAGAACTCGGCGATCCGTCGCGTTTTCTCAGCCACTGGCTGGCGCTCGACGGCCCGGCTTATACCCTTTCAACCGCCTGCTCCTCCAGTGCCAGAGCAATGATCAGCGGGCGCAGGCTTATCGAGGCGGGGCTGGTCGATGCCGCCATTGTGGGTGGCGCAGACACCCTGAGCCGAATGCCGATTAACGGTTTTCACAGCCTCGAATCGCTCTCGCCAACCTTATGTCAGCCGTTTGGTCGTGACCGCGCGGGCATCACCATTGGCGAAGGCGCGGGGCTGATGCTGTTGACCCGCGAACCGCGGCCCATCGCGCTGCTGGGTGTGGGTGAATCGAGCGACGCTTACCATATCTCGGCCCCGCATCCGCAGGGCGAAGGCGCAATTCGCGCCATTAACCAGGCGCTTGCCGATGCGCAGCTTACGCCGGATGAGGTAGGCTATATCAACCTGCACGGCACCGCCACACAACTCAACGACCAGATTGAATCGATAGTGGTAAACGCCCTGTTTGGCGAACGCGTACCGTGCAGCTCCACCAAACATTTGACCGGACACACGCTGGGCGCAGCGGGCATTACCGAAGCGGCAATCAGTATGTTGATCTTAGAGCGTGATTTACCGCTGCCCGCTCAGGACTTCAGCCTGTCGCCGCGCGATCCCACGCTGCCACCATGCGGCATTATCGAACAACCACAGCCGCTGGCACGTCCGGTGATCCTGTCCAATTCCTTCGCCTTTGGCGGCAATAACGCCAGCATTCTGCTCGGGAGGGTTTCGTGAGCAACTATTTATCCCCCGGCGCTTATCTTCCTCACGATGCGCCCATGTTGCTGCTTGAAGAAGTGGTGAGCGTCAGCGATGACAGTGCGGTGTGCTGCGTAACTGTCTCACCCGAGGGCGTACTGGCACCGTTTCTCGACCAGGACGGTAATCTGCCCGGCTGGTTTGCTCTCGAACTGATGGCACAGACCGTCGGCGTCTGGTCTGGCTGGCATCGCCACCAGCAGGGCAAAAACAGTATTGAGTTAGGGATGGTACTGGGCGCACGTGAATTGCTTTGCGCCGCTGGCATTCTGCCCGCAGGCCAGACGCTGACCATTACCGTCAAACTCCTGATGCAAGACGATCGCTTCGGCAGTTTTGAGTGCAGCATCAACAACGGCACGGCAACGGGCCGCATTAACACCTTCCAGCCGACCGCGGAAGAACTTACCACCCTGTTTCAACAAGGAGCGTCCTGATGAGTCGTTCAGTTCTGGTTACTGGTGCCAGCAAAGGCATTGGTCGCGCCATCGCCTGCCAACTGGCGGCAGACGGCTTTAATATTGGCGTTCACTATCACCGTGACGCCACAGGCGCTCAGGAAACGCTGAATGCCATTGTCGCCAACGGTGGTAACGGGCGTTTGCTCAGTTTCGACGTCGCAAACCGCGAACAGTGTCGGGAAGTGCTGGAGCACGAAATCGCGCAACACGGTGCCTGGTACGGCGTGGTTAGTAACGCCGGGATCGCCCGCGACGCCGCTTTTCCGGCTTTAAGCGATGACGACTGGGATGCGGTGATCCACACCAACCTCGACAGTTTCTACAACGTCATTCAGCCGTGCATTATGCCGATGATCGGCACACGCCAGGGTGGACGCATCATCACGCTGTCCTCAGTTTCCGGCGTAATGGGCAATCGCGGACAGGTGAACTACAGCGCTGCCAAAGCCGGAATTATCGGCGCAACAAAAGCACTGGCTATCGAACTCGCGAAGCGCAAAATCACCGTCAACTGCATCGCGCCAGGGCTTATTGATACCGGGATGATCGAAATGGAAGAGAGCGCCCTGAAAGAGGCAATGTCGATGATCCCCATGAAACGCATGGGCCAGGCGGAAGAAGTTGCCGGGCTTGCCAGCTATTTAATGTCTGATATTACGGGTTATGTCACCCGCCAGGTTATTTCCATCAACGGAGGGATGTTATGACACGTCGCGTAGTGATTACAGGAATGGGCGGCGTGACTGCCTTTGGTGAAAACTGGCAGGACGTTTCTGCACGCTTACTGGCATATGAAAATGCGGTGCGCAAAATGCCGGAGTGGCAGGTCTACGATGGTCTGCACACCCTGCTTGGCGCGCCTGTTGATGATTTCACGCTGCCGGAGCACTACACCCGCAAGCGTATCCGTGCGATGGGCCGTGTGTCGCAAATGTCGACCCGTGCCAGCGAGCTGGCGTTAGAGCAGGCCGGGTTGATTGGCGACCCGATATTAACCAGCGGCGAAACGGGCATTGCGTACGGTTCATCGACCGGCAGTACCGGTCCGGTGAGCGAATTTGCCACCATGCTGACGGAAAAGCACACCAATAACATCACTGGCACCACCTATGTGCAGATGATGCCGCACACTCCCGCCGTTAATACTGGCCTCTTTTTCGGCCTGCGCGGGCGGGTGATCCCGACCTCCAGCGCCTGTACCTCCGGCAGCCAGGCGATCGGTTATGCGTGGGAAGCCATTCGCCACGGTTATCAAACGGTGATGGTTGCTGGTGGTGCCGAAGAGTTATGCCCTTCAGAAGCAGCAGTATTTGATACACTTTTCGCCACCAGCCAGCACAATGATGCGCCGAAAACCACACCTTCACCGTTCGATGAAAACCGCGACGGGCTGGTGATTGGTGAAGGCGCAGGTACGCTGATTCTCGAAGAACTGGAGCACGCCAAAGCGCGCGGCGCGACCATTTACGGTGAAATCGTCGGCTTTGCGACTAACTGCGACGCGGCACATATTACCCAGCCGCAGCGCGAAACCATGCAGTATTGTATGGAGCAATCGCTGAAAATCGCCGGGTTAAGCGCACAAGATATCGGCTATATTTCAGCGCATGGTACGGCGACCGATCGCGGTGATATGGCAGAAAGTCTGGCGACAGCAACCATTTACGGTGATAATGTGCCGCTCTCCTCGCTGAAAAGTTATTTTGGTCATACGCTTGGTGCCTGTGGCGCGCTCGAAGCCTGGATGAGTCTGCAAATGATGCGCGAAGGTTGGTTTGCGCCTACGCTAAACCTGAATAAACCAGACCCGAACTGTGGCGCGCTGGATTACATCATGCATGAAGCCCGCAAGGTTGATTGTGAGTTTTTGCAGAGTAACAACTTTGCCTTTGGCGGCATTAATACATCCATCATCATTAAACGTTGGCCCTGATATGTATCGGATAGTTCTGGGGAAAGTTTCGACCTT
>OBRH01000079.1_pt1 | contig 17519 bp, 8 predicted proteins | sample 1475571 | NCBI WGS metagenome assembly OBRH01 (sample SAMEA3360674, study PRJEB22359) | human gut metagenome | biome: ENVO:urban biome; feature: ENVO:human-associated habitat; material: ENVO:feces | place: Bangladesh | collected 2011 | reverse complement strand
CCTGGCTGTGGTGGAAATGGTTGTCGCGGCGGGTGCGCGAACAAAAGCACAGCGACAGTCATTTAAACCAGCGCGGGCAGCAGCTGATTGGCCGGCGTTTTGTACTGGAATCACCGCTGGTCAATGGGCGAGGTCATATGCGCGTCGGCGACAGTTCATGGCCTGTCAGCGCCAGCGAAGATCTCAGTGCAGGTACGCATGTTGAGGTGATTGCGATAGAAGGGATAACGCTGATTATCCGTGCGGTCATCGCCTGATGCGACGCTGACGCGTCTTATCATGCCTACAAAACTGCACTCAACCGTAGGCCGGATAAGGCGTTTACGCCGCATCCGGCGGTTATGCGCTGATGCCTGATGCGGCGCGGGCGCGTCTTATCATGCCTGGAAGTCTGCGCCCGAATCGTAGGCCGCCTCCGCTATATTAACTGGCATTGGCAAATTACTCGTCACTACCTTTATTCATGTTTTTTTGGTCTTCATCCGGATAATGTTTTTTTAGATATTCCAGGACGTTTTTATTGACCTTGTGTTGGGTATACACCCACCCTTTCCAGTAATCAGGCTGGTCCAGGTAAACTTCTGGCGGAATGGTGAAATCAGAAAGCGTTAACCATTCGGCTAACAGATCGGGGTTTCGTTTCTGGATTAACTGCAACAGCATAATCAGTGACATAGCTGAGGCAGGAGCCGTACTATCGCCACTTAAATATTTCCACACTGTTGACCGGTTCGAACGAAAAAGGATCGGTAGCAATGCCCGGTCCAGATTCATTTCATTAAAAATCTTCTCAAATTCATTCATTTAAATTTTCCTGCCTGGCGTAAACCTCTTAAAAATTGAGATTTATCAAAGAAACGCATTTTAGCACACATCAGGAACCGCTTCACGTTTAGTCCAGAAACAGAATTTATTTCGCTTATCAAAACAAGTCTTTACTCTTTTTTACATTGAAAGAGCACAAAATGATTTCCTATTTTATTTATATAAGAAACATTTTTTGTTTCTTATTGATGGTGTTTACGCTTACACCAGACAAAAATGCGCTTTACACCACACAAATGGCGGCGTAGATTTCGATTAAATTGCAACGCAGATTAATTCTTATAACAACGTTTTACGTTGCTTATAGAAACAAATATGTGACTTACTTTGAAAGAGAAAAAATGCATGAAAACTGTAAAGCTGTCTTTACTGGCTGTCGTTGTTGCTACCGCGGTAAGTCCATCTGCGTTTGCGGGTGATACTGTTGAGGCGGCAACGACAGAATTAGCGGCAATCCAGCCAGGAATGTCGCAAGCGGAAATTGATCAGAAAATTGGTCGATTTTTAGAAAGGACAGGGAATAGTGCAGCCGCACAAAATTATCTGATTGCGCATGATTACCAGACAACGACGCCTCAGGAAAATACAGCTGCTTCTCCCGTACAGCCCACCAATACGCTGAACCCGATAACCAATCAAGCGCAGACCGACCGCGACAACGGGCAGGATACGGACATTCAGGACGCGCAGCACGCCATCACGGTGGCGCAGACGGATATTGATGCCAATACAGCCGCCATCACCGACACCCGTAATGATGTCTCCGCAGTGCAGTCAGACGTCACCACCATAAAAGGCGATGTCGCACATGCCCAGTCAACGGCTGACCATGCCAGCGCTAACGCCAACACCGCTCTGATGAACGGCGTCAAACTTTCCGGTGCTGTGACAGAAAACAAAAACAACATCGAACAGAACCGCAGCGATATTGCTGACCAGCAGAAACTGTTGGCATCAAACGAGCAAAAACAGCTCGTCCGCGACAACGGGCAGGATACCGCCATTCAGGACGCGCAACATGCCGCCAACTGGGCTTCAATGAAGGCTGATGACGCGCAGCATGCCATTATGGTGGCGCAGTCAGATATTGATGCCAATAAAGCCGCCATCACCGACACCCGTAATGATGTCTCCGCAGTGCAGTCAGACGTCACCACCATAAAAGGCGATGTCGCACATGCCCAGTCAACGGCTGACCATGCCAGCGCTAACGCCAACACCGCTCTGATGAACGGCGTCAAACTTTCCGGTGCTGTGACAGAAAACAAAAACAACATCGAACAGAACCGCAGCGATATTGCTGACCAGCAGAAACTGTTGGCATCAAACGAGCAAAAACAGCTCGTCCGCGACAACGGGCAGGATACCGCCATTCAGGACGCGCAACATGCCGCCAACTGGGCTTCAATGAAGGCTGATGACGCGCAGCATGCCATTATGGTGGCGCAGTCAGATATTGATGCCAATAAAGCCGCCATCACCGACACCCGTAATGATGTCTCCGCAGTGCAGTCAGACGTCACCACCATAAAAGGCGATGTCGCACATGCCCAGTCAACGGCTGACCATGCCAGCGCTAACGCCAACACCGCTCTGATGAACGGCGTCAAACTTTCCGGTGCTGTGACAGAAAACAAAAACAACATCGAACAGAACCGCAGCGATATTGCTGACCAGCAGCAACAACTCGACGAAACCCGGAAAACCGTTGCCGCCACCGGGGATGTACAGACTGCCGCCCGATATCAGAGCATGATTGACGCCAGACAGACAGCTGCTGCCAATGCGCAACAGGAACAAGCGGACACCCAGCAGCAACAAATGGACGATCAGCAGAAACAAATCGACGCGACGCAAAAAACGGTTTCCGCACTTGGCGATGCCCAGACCAACGCACATTATCAAGAGATGATTAACGCCGGACTGAGAGCACAAAATGATGCGAATGCGCGTACTGCAGCAGAACAAAAACAAAAAATAGATACTCTGGCGACTAACCAGGCAACGCAACAGCATATCGATAGTGTGCAGTACGGGGAGCAAATTCAGCGTCTGGCGCAAGACTCAACGCAAACGCATGAACAAATTGACAGCCTGACACAAGACGTAACCCAAACGCATCAACAGTTAAGCAACACGCAAAAACGAGTAGCGGATAATAGCCAGCAGATAACTACGCTCAATAACCATTTCAGTTCGCTGAAAAACGAAGTTGAGGACAACCGTAAAGAAGCCAATGCGGGAACTGCATCAGCCATCGCTATCGCCTCACAACCACAGGTGAAAGCCGGTGACTTTATGATGATGTCAGCGGGAGCGGGAACCTTCAACGGTGAATCTGCGGTGTCTGTCGGAACATCTTTTAATGCCGGAACGCATACCGTGATTAAAGCCGGTGTCTCTGCGGATACGCAATCTGATTTCGGCGCGGGTGTCGGCGTGGGATATTCTTTCTAATATTCCAATCCTCAATATAAATAAGAGCATGGAAGCTTGCCGGGTTTCACCTCTTTATTAACTCGCACATTATTTAAGGTTAACAATGATGAATAGCTCCATTAAATCGTTTTCCCTGCTGGCGATTATATTACTGGCTGGCTGTAGCTCTCCCACTTCCCGCATCGCAGATTGCCAGGCGCAGGGCGTCAGTCATGACACCTGTTATCTCGCAGAACAACAGCGTCAGGCGGCTATTTTAAGTGCATCAGAAGCGCAGGCATTTAAAAATGCAGAAGCCGCACAACATGCCCAGGCCGCTAAAAAATCTATTTATAAAGGATTTGGTGTAACTTTTAGAATGAGCAGTAAAAACTTTGCTTATCTCAATGATTCATTATGTGCCATAGATGAAGATAATGCCGATGCCACGGTTTATCAGTCGGGTCTGTATAACGTCATTGTTTATCATCACACAGGAAAAGTCGCCTTAATGAAAGAAGGCCAGTTTGTGGGTTATTTAAAATGAAGGAGCAAAGGAAAATACCCCTGACGCATATTATGATTATCGGTGCGTTTATTTTTGCCTTCTTGCAAGTAGTATTATTAGCCTCCCTGGTTCACGCTGTGAATGTTAACAACGAAATCCAGGAAGGCTTATTTCAGTCGGGGCGCATTATGGTAGAAAGTTTGCAGCATATTCTTTCGGTGCAAACGGGGGTTAACTGATTTTCACCCCGCCCGATGATGACAGCAGCCGGAGAGATTTTCGATAATCGGGCAGTCGGCGCTGTCATCACCAGGGCAGGCATTCGCCAGCGCCAGTAGCTGGTCGCGCATGGATTGCAGCTCCTCAATGTGTCGTTCGATCTCTGCCACTTTCTCCAGGGTGCGCCGTTTTACATCGGCGCTGTGACGCTGCGGGTCGTTAAACAGATTCACCAGTTCGCCGCTCTCTTCCAGGTTAAAGCCCACCTGGCGCGCCTGGCGCAGTAAGGTCAGTTCGTTGAGATGCTGCTGCGTGTAGGTTCGATAACCATTTTCGCTGCGCATCGGCGGCGTCACCAGCCCCTTCTCTTCATAGAAGCGAATGGCTTTGCTGGTCAGGCCGGTAATTTTTGCTACATCGCTGATGTTCATCGTTCGCGCAACGCCTCCTGTGCTTTGTTAAAGGGTTTCAACAGATAATCCAGCACGCTTTTTTTGCCGGTGCGGATATCGACCGTCGCCACCATGCCGGGAAATATCGGAAACTGCTGTTTATGTTTATTTTCCAGATGGTTGCTGAAAGTGCGAATGTACACCCGATAGTAATAAACATCGCGCCGTACTTCATCCTGCACGGTGTCTGGTGATATCACCGCCACTTCTCCCGGCAGACCGCCGTAGATGGAGTAGTCGTAAGCGGTTATTTTAACCAGCGATTTTTGCCCCGGATGGATAAATGCCACATCGCGCGGGGAGATTTTTGCCTCGATCAGCAGTTGCTCATCCAGCGGCACGATGGTCATCAGTTTACCACCGGGGGCGATGACGCCGCCAACCGTGGTGACGTCAATGTCCTGAACAATGCCACGTACCGGCGCAGTAAAGTTGAGCCGGGTGAGAGAATCTTCCCGCCCGCGGATCACCGAACGCTGGGTTTCCACTTCCGCATTGGCTTTTGCTAACTCTTCGCGCGCCTGAACGTAATATTGCGTGCGCACGTCGCTAAGTTTGTTTTCCAGTTCATTGGCCTGACGTTGCAGGCGCAGCACTTCGACGCTGCTCGCCGCCCCCTGTTTGACCAGTGGCTGGGTCATCGCCAGTTCGGGGTTGACCAGGCTAATCCCCTGCGTCAGCCCGGTGGTGGCTTTGTTCAGCCCATCGCGGCGAGTGTTATATAACGCCGTTTCCGACTCGATAAGTTCGGGGAATTTATTCAGTTCGTCAGGGAAGACCAGCGGTTTATTACTCACTTCCGCCCGCAGCCGCGCCGAGGTTGCCAGCGCCGCGTACAGCCGCGACATCGCTTCCTGGACGTCGGATTCCGTTTTGGTGCGGTTAAGCTGCGCCAGCGGCTGGCCCTGTTCAACAATATCGCCAACCTTGACGTCGAGATGATACAGAATTCCGCCTTCCAGCGACTGCACCACCTGTTCGCGCCCGGAGGGTTCTACCGTGCCGCTGCCGGTGGTGACTTCATCAAGCTGGAAGTACCACGCCCAGCCGAGAAAACAGAGCAGCATCACAGCGGTAACGCGTACCGCCAGCGCCGAACGCGGTAGGCGGGGTTCAGTCAGGCCACGGTTGTATTGCAGTTGTCCATTCATGCGGCAGACCCCTTATTCTTCTCCTGCAACACCACCCGTCGCGTCGTGGGTTCGCCCTGTTCACGCAAAATGGTCTCTTTCGCGCCGTCCATCACAATCCGCCCCTGATCCATCACGATAATGCGGTCCACCAGTTGCAGCATTGCCGTGCGGTGAGTAGCGATGACCAGCGTGCGATGCCCAATCCACTGTTTCAGTTGTTCAATTAAATACGCTTCCGCCATTTCGTCCAGCGAGGCGCTGGGTTCATCGAGCAGCACGATATTGGGTTGAGAGATAAGTAGCCGCGCCAGCAGCAGCGTTTGCCGCTGACCACCAGAGAGGCCAAATCCCCCTTCCTGAATCATGTAGTTGAGGCCGTTTTTCTGCTTCTGCACAAAGGGCAGCGCCCCGCTGAGGGTTAACGCGCGTTCGATATCTTCATCGCTGGCTTCCGGCATCCCCATCGTCAGGTTTTCCCGCAGCGAACCGAAAAAGAGTCTCCCGGTCTGGCTCAGTAGCCCCATGTCGCGGCGCAGATCTGCCGGATCAAGCTGCCCGATACTGATGTTATCCAGTAGCACCTGCCCTTGCTGGGCGATACGCATTCCGGCGAGCATTTGCAGTAGCGTTGATTTACCCGCGCCGTTGCGCCCGAGAATGGCGATTTTCTCACCAGCCTGAATGTTGAGTTTGCCAATCGCTACATCGGCAATCTTCTCTTCTTCGTCGTAATAAAACACCGCGTTGCTGAACTGATAATTGCCGTGCAGTACCGCTTTATGTACCAGCTTGCCGTGCTCCGGCTGATCCACCGGGCGCTTCATCAGTTCATCAAGGCCGTTGCGTGCCACTTTCGCCTGCTGCCAGCGCGAGAGCACGCCGGATATCTGCGACAGCGGCGCGATGGTGCGCGAAGCCAGAATCGTCGTCCCGACCAGTGCGCCGGTGGTCATGTCGCCGTTCATCACCATAAAGCAGCCCACCAACAGCACCACGACGTAGACGATGGATTGCACTTCCTGGGTCTAGGTGAGCAGTAGCCCGGTGAGAAAACGTTGCTTCATGCTGATAGATGACGCCACGTCGTTGGTGTGGTTCCACTGATTCTGAAAACGCTGTTCGGCGCGCAGCAGTTTAATATCTTCAATCGACTGCACGGCTTCCACCAGCGTAGCGTTGCGTACCGCCGATTCGCGCATCCCTTCGTTCGCCAGCCGCGCCAGCGGGCGTTGCACCAGCAGGCCGGGGATCACCAATAACGGCAGCGCCAGCAAAACAACCAGCACCAGCCAGCCGCCGATCATCCACAGAATAAAAACAAACAGCAGGAAGAATGGCAGGTCCGCCACCGCGCCGATGGTGGTGGACGTAATAAGCTCCCGCACTGATTCCAGTTCGCGGATCTGCGAGATAAACGATCCGGTGGATTTCGATCGCACGTTATTTTTAAGCCGTAATGCGTGACCAAAAACGCGATCCGAAATGCGCAGATCCGCCCGCTTGCCGATCACATCCGAAAGATGTGTGCGCACCATACGCATACAGAACTCAAACAGGATCGCCATCATCACCCCGGCGAACAGCACCCATAGCGTCGGGTACGATTGCGCCGGAACGACGCGGTCGTAAACCTGCATCGAGAAAATCATCGCCGCCAGCGCAAGGACGTTCGCCACCAGCGAGGCCAGCATAATATCGCCATAGCGCCGCCAGTCTTTCAGCGAGAGATTCCAGAACCAGTTCGCCTGATACGGACGAATGTAGTCATCTACCCGCGCGTCAGGGATGGCGCTGAGCGGGCGCAGCAGCGCCAGTTCAACGATTTTATCCTCAACATCCGCGACGTTAAGCGTAGTTTCCAGCCCTTCATCACCGCTGAACTGAACGCTGATATTGTCGTGATTGTCGCGGCGGGTGATCACGCCAATCTGCTGATTATCAAATACCGCGATCAGCGGCAGCCGCCAGGGGTTAAGCGAATCAGCAGAAAACTCCACCAGCCGCAGCCCCATTCCCAGTTGCCGCGCCATGTCGGTGAGCAACTCTTCCCGCTTGCTGTCGCGCTCCCAGTTGACGGTCGCGCGCACGTTCTCCTGGGAAAAATCGAGGCGGTAATAACGCGCCACGGCGATCATCGCCTCCAGCCAGGCTTCCACGGACTGGGCATTTTTTTTCATTATCTACACCACCATCAACTGATGATTCGCCAGCAAGGTGGCGAGGTCGGTGTGCACGCCCGTCAGCGTGACCACGTTAGTTGTCGCAAAAGTGCCGCCCGTGCCGTCGCGGTCGATCTGCACGATGGTGTCGCTGCCGCTCTGGGTGACTTTGACAAAATCACCGATGTTCCCGGCCTGCGCATCCAGCGTTGCTACGCCGTTGACGTAGCTGGCTTTGCCGTTGCCGGTGTAGCCGCTGCCCTGTAACAGTTCGCGAATATCAATGCGATCGGTGTCGGCGGTGCCTTCCCATGTCCCTACCGTAAAGCCATTCACCACGTCTGAGCCGTTGCCCCCGGTGGCGTCGCTAGCGTTGAGCAGTTTATAGAGCAAGGTATCGTGACCGCCGTTGCCGATGTTGAGCGTGTCGTTGCCGCCGCGTCCTTCCAGTTGGTTATCGCCGCTGCTGCCGGTCAGAGTGTCGTTAAAATTCGAGCCGGATATCCCCTCAATATTGGTAAATGTCGAGGTGTTAAAGCCGGTAGCCTGCGCGGCGGTGCTGCTTAAGTTAGCTGTCACGCCCACCGTCGAGAGGCGGAAATCAACCACGTCCATGCCGCCGTTCGCAAGCCAGGTTCCGGTGCCGGAGCTGTACACCCAGCCGCCGGAACCGTCGTAAGTGTCGGTGCCTGCGGTGGCAAAGAAGGTGTCGTTATAGCCCGTGCCGACGAACTTGCCGTTGTTGCTCGCGGTGCCTGCTTCGGCGCTGAGGTCGTAAGCGTGAGTGGCATCAGTGGCCTGTAAGCCGCCCCAGCTGGTGTTGACCGTCTGGTCGATATTGCTGGCGGTGGTGCCAGTGGATTTGATCAGCACCGCGTTGTAGGTTTCTCCGGCATTTAGCCCGTAGAAGTTGACCAGCGCCGAGGTGTCGTTAACCCCCATCCCCGACTGCGGGTTAATGATTTGCGTGGCGACCAGCACCCCCGCCGAGTTATACAGTTTTACGGTATTACCGTAATAGACGTTAATGCCGTTGGGATCGGTGATGCGCAGGTGCAGCGAGGTACCGTAGCTCACCGTGTTGGTGTTGCGGATCAGGAACACGCTGCCCGACTGTTTGGTTACCAGTACATCCACCGCGCCGTCCCAGTCGTAGTCCATTGCCGCCACGCCGCTGGTGGTGCCGCTCTGGCTACCGCCGAGGGTTGATTGCGTCCAGTTGCTGGCACCACCAACGTTGGTGTAAAGATACGATTGTCCGGTCTGGGCGATACGGGCGATATCCATCAGGCCGTCATGGTTCCAGTCCACCGCCACGCTAAACTGGCTGGCATAGGTGGTTGCCGTTGCGCCCACCGCCACCGGACTGCCCAGTACGCCGTTGGTGTTGAATAACAGCGAGCCGTAGTTAGCTCTGCCCTGGCTGGCAGGCAGGAAGAGATCCATATCGCCATCGCCATCGAAATCGGCCCAGGTCATGGAGACAGACGTCGAGTTGCCGCCGCTGCCCGCCGTGCTGAGGAAGGTGTTAATGGTGTTCTGCCCCCAGACAAACGTGCCATTACCCTGGTTGATGAGCGAAGAGAGCGTGTAATAGTTGTTCAAGTTGAAGGTGTGCTGAACCAGGTCAATCCTGCCATCATTATTAAGATCGACGCCGGAACCTTCGTTAAGCGAAAGATACCCCGTCACCGCCCCGCCCACCGTGGCGCTACCGCCGCTGTTCGACGTGGTGGAGTTGCCTACCAGCGTGCCTGCGTTGTTCCACAAGAAGGTGTTGGAGTCCGGCCCGCCAGCATCACCAATCCAGAAGTCGAGATAGCCGTCGCCCTCTTTATCAAATGCCACAATCGAGCCATACCACGTCAGCGTGCCGACAGCGACCAGAATGGCGCTGGAAAACGTGCCGTCGCCGTTGTTGGTAAAGCCGTTGATATAGCCCGTGCCGTAGTCATCACGGGTAATAAACAGATCGCCCGTGCCGTTACGGTCGTAATCGGCGATGGAGCTGGTGGCGTAGCTGTTGCCGCTCTGGTACAGCGTCAGGGCAGTTTTCGACCAGGTGAGTGGGTCGGCCGATTGCATTACCTGCTGGTTTGCCAGCACCGTCCACATTCCGTGCGTGTCGAGGCCGTAGGTCAGCCCCCAGGCGGTGGTTTTGCTGGCGGTGGTCCAGGTCGGTGTGTAATCAATCGCCGCGTTAACCGTCACCGTGCCGTTGCTAATATTGGCGTTATTGCCGTTGCCCGCCGAGCTTTTTACCTGCGCGGTGACGTTATAGGCGGTCGCAGACGCCGCCAGCGCGTCGGTATCCGGCAACTGTACATACCAGGTGTTGTGCGCCGGATCGACCACCACCGCACCGCCCGGTTCAGAGGTGTAGGTTTTGCCGTTGATCACCACTTCAACATACTGCCCGCTGGCGAGTGCCGCCGTGATTACGCCGCTGATAATCGGCGTGGTATCGCGCGTGGTTTGATTAGTGATTTGCGCCAGCGTGGTCGGAATAGAGGTATCAACCGTCAGGACAAAGTCACTGGAGGAGGTGATATTCCCCGCCAGATCCACCACTCGCGCACTGTAGGTATAGGCACCACTGACCAGGCCACTGTCGCTGTAGGTCTAGTTCAGTGCGCCGACCATCGTCACCGCACCTAACAGCAGGCCGTTACGGTAGAGGTAAACGACTTCACCGCTGGCAAGCGGCGCGGAGAGCACGCCGTTCAGCAACGGCGTGGTGTCGTCGGTGGCCTGCAAACTGCTTAATGTCCCCTGCCGCTGCCCGACATCATCGGTATACGACACAATGGTCGGCGTGGCGGTGGGGTTAATCGTATCGACCACCACCGTTTTCGACACCACCGGGCCGGTGTTCCCCGCCAGATCCAGCACCCGCACCTGATAAACGTAGCTGCCGTCGGTCAGCGTGCGGCTGTCAGTGTAGGTCCACTGCGTGCCGTTGGTGGTGAGCGTGGTCCAGGTCGCGCCACCATCGAGGCTGATCTGCGCCACTTCGCCGCTGGCAAGCCCTGTCCCCAGCGAACCGGTCAGCGTGAGCGAGGTATCGCTGGTGATAAAGTCGGTTGCCGAGCTCCCCGTGTCGGTGCTGATGCTGGCGATGGTGAGTACCTGCGCCGGGTTAACGGTGTCGATCAGCGCCGACTGGCTGCCGGTTGCGCCAACATTGCCCGCAAGATCGACTACCCGCACCTGCCAGGTGGTGGTGCCGTTGGTGAGCGTGCGCCCGTCAACGTAACTCCAGTTAAGGCCGTCTGCGGCGACGGTCACGTTCATCCAGGTTGCGCCGTTGTCGGTACTGATTTGCGCGAACTCGTTAGCGCCGAGCGCCGCGCCCAGCACGCCGCGCACGGTAAGCGAGGTGTCGCTGGTAATAAAATCGCTACTGCTGGCTCCGGTGTCATCGCTGATACCGGTAATGGTGATACTTTTCGCCGCTTCCGGGCTGGTGGTATCGACCACCACGTTTTGCGTCGCGGTCTGCCCGACGTTCCCCGCCAGATCCACCACCCGCACCGTGTAGTTCCAGGTGCCGTCGGTCAGTGTGCGACCATCGGCATAGCTCCAGCGGGTGCCGATAACGGTTAACGTGGTCCAGATAACGCCGCCGTCGAGGCTGATTTGCGCCCGTTCATCGGCGGCAAGCGCCGCGCCGAGCGTGCCGCGCACGGTCAGCGTGGTGTCGCGAGTAACAAAATCGCTGCTGCTTAACCCAGTGTCATCGCTGATGCCCGCAATGGCGATGGTTTTGCTCGCCAGCGGCGCGGTGGTGTCCACGGTGACTATCTGGCTGGCGGTCGCGCCGATATTTCCGGCGGTGTCGATCACCCGCACCTGATAGTTGTAGTTGCCATCGGTCAGCGTACGCCCGTCAAGATATGTCCAGGTCAAACCGCTTACCGAAAGATTCTGCCAGGTGGTGCCGCCATCAATGCTGATTTGCGCGAACTCACCAACAGAAAGCGCCGCGCCCAGCGTGCCGTTTACTGCAAGCGTTGTGTCGCTGGTGACAAAATCGTTATTGATCAAGCCTGTATCGGTGGTGATCGCGCTGATGGCGATGGTTTTCACCGCGGGATCTGACGCGGTAGTGTCGATCACCACATTCTGGCTGCCGGTGGCCCCGACGTTTCCCGCTGCGTCAATCACCCGCACCTGATAGAGATAGTTGCCATCGGTCAGCGTGCGGCTGTCGTTATAGCGCCAGCTCGTGCCAGTGACGGTAAGCGTGGTCCAGGTTACGCCGCCGTCGATACTGATTTGCGCCGTCTCGTTACTGGCAAGCGCGGCGGTGAGTGAGCCGTTGACCACCACCGGGCTGACGCTGGTGATAAAGTCGCTGGCGCTAAGCCCGGTGTCGGCTTGCAGGGAATCGATATTAATATCCATCGCCGGAGCGCTGAGATCGACGGTAATGGTGTGATTGCTACTGCCGGTGTTGCCGATAGCGTTGCTCACCGAGGCGTTAATCACGTAGGCGTTGCCGTCCGCCAGCGCGGTGACATCGGCGCTGCCGAGGGTGTAGCTCCAGCTACCGCCGGTCTGCACGGTGGTGGTGTAGGTTTTGCCGTTTAAGGTCAGGGTCAGCGTCTGCCCGACGGGTGCGGTGGTGGTGCCGCTGATGGTCTGCCCGGCAAGCTGCTCGGCGTTGTTGATAATATCGTCACCCGCCACCGTGGCGATGGTGACTGTCGGCGCAACGGTGTCAACGGTCAGGGCGTGCGTGGCCTGTCCGGGGTTACCGGCGCGATCGTTCACGCTGGCGGTAATAGTCTGTGCGCCCTGCCCGAGCGCTGCCAGATCCGCAGCTGGCACGTTCAGCGCCCAGGTGCCATTAGCGGCAACCGTGGCGGTATAAGTTTTGCCGCCGAAGGTGACAGTGACCGTCTGCCCCACTTCCGCGCTGGTCGAGCCGTTAAGGGTTAACGGCTGCTGCTGTTCGGCGGCGTTGAGTCGGTCGTCCGTTGAAACCGTGTTAATGCTGATAACCGGCGCGGTGAGATCCACCGCCACGCTGCGCGAGGCCGTGGCGCTGTTTCCGGCGCTGTCCTGCGCGGAGGCGCTAACCGTGTAGCTGGTGCCATCCGCCAGTGCCGCAACGTCCGCCGCAGGCACGTTCACACTCCAGCTCCCGTTGCTCTGAATGGTGGCGCTGTAGCCTTTGCCGTTAAGCAACACGGTCACCACCGTGCCTGTCGCAAAATTAGTACCCGTGCCGCTCAGGGTCAGCGCACTGCCTGCTTCGGCTGCGTTGATAAGGTTATCGCCGCTGATGGTGCTGACCGAGAGCGACACTGCCGCCGTGTTTACCTGCACGTTGTGCGTCTGCGTACTGTTGTTGCCTGCGCTATCGGTAATGGTGGCGCTGATGGTCACCGTGCCGTCCGCAAGGCCGGAAATCACGCTGGCAGGCACGCCGACGCTCCAGTTGCCGCTGGCATCGGTGCTGGTGACATACTGCTGCCCGGCGATGGTCACCACCAGGCGGTCGCCCGCGACCGCGCCCGTGGCAGTGCCGCTGATAATCTGCGCCTGAGTGTGTTCGACGTTGTTAATCACATCATCGCCCGCCACGGTGTTAAAGCTGATGACGGGCGCGGTGGTATCGACGGTCACACCTTTGCTGGCGCTGCCAGGGTTACCCGCCAGATCGCTGACCGTGGCGGTCAGGGTGTAGCCGTTATTAGCAAGTGCGGTTAAGTCGCTGGCGGGCAGCGTTAAACTCCAGCTGCCGTCTGCCTGCACCGTGGTCTGGTAGTTAGTGCCGTTAAGCGTGACGGTGAGCGTCTGCCCGGTTTGCGCCGTGCTGGTGCCGGACACTGTTACGCCCGCCGCCGCTTCGCTGGCGTTGATGATGTTATCGCTAGCAATGGTGTTGATGGTCACCGTTGGCGCGGCGCTATCGACGCTGTATTCGTGCGTTGCCGTGGCGCTGTTACCGTTGACGTTATTCACCCGCACCTGGGCGCTGGCATCGCCGTCACGCAGGGCCGCCATATCCGCCGCCGGAACGGTGGTGCTCCAGCTACCGTTAGCCGCCACCGTGGTGGTGTAGGTTTTGCCGCCAAAGGTGACGGTAACGGTTTGCCCCGCTTCGACGCCGGACGTGCTGCCGGAGAGCGTTAACGCCGCGCCTTTTTCAGCGGCATTAATCACATCATCAGCGGTAATAGTGTTAATGCTGATGGCGACGGTAGTGAGATCAACGGTCAGCGGATGGGTAATGCTGGTTTGCGTTCCGGCGCTGTTCGCGCCGCTAACGGTAATGTTCAGCGTTCCCGCAGGCCAGTTACTGACATCCGCCGCCGGAACGCCGACGCTCCAGGTACCATTCGCCAGCACCGTGGCGGCGTAAGTTTGGTTATTTACCACCACCGTCAACACCGTGCCCGCCGCAAAGCCAGAGCTGGTGCCAGTAATCACCTGCGCCTGAGCATGTTCGATGATATTGACCACGTCATCGCCTGCGACGGTATCCACCCGCAGGCCGGGCAGACTGGCATCGATGGTGATATCGCGCGTGCCGCTGCCGGTGTTGCCAACGGCGTTGGTCACCGAGGCGTTAACCGTTAACTCACCGTTACCCAGCGCCTGCCAGTCGGCGGCTGGTACGCTCACACTCCAGCTTAAATCTGGCTGGACGGTGGCGGTGTAAGTTTTACCGCCCAGTTCAACGGTGACGGTGCTGCCCGCCGCCGCACCGGTTACCTGGCCGCTGATAGTTTGCGCGCTGCCTGCCTCTGAAGCGTTGATAATATCGTCCGTCGCTACCGGATTAATGGTGATGCCCGGCAGCGCGGTATTAACCTGCACGTTATGGCTGGCGGTGCTGCTGTTGCCCTGAGCATTGGTGACGCTCGCCGTCACGCTGTAGGTCGCTTCGCCCAGCGCACTGACCGCCGAGGCAGGCACGGTAACGCTCCAGTTGCCGGAGGCGTCGGTAGTGGCGCTGTAGTTTTGTCCGTTCAGGGTGACGGTGATCGCCGTGCCCGCAGGCTGATCGCTGGTGCCGGAAAGCGCCAGATCAGATCCTTTTTCCGTCGCGTTGATCACATCATCGCCCGCGATGGTGTTGATGCTAATCACTGGCGCGCTGAGACTGACGGTCACGGTGCGGCTGGCGTCGTCGCTATTACCCGCCCGATCGCTGACGCTGGCGGTGATGGTCTGCGCACCGCTAACCAGCGCCGTAACATCTGCCGCCGGTACGCCAACGCTCCAGTTACCGGAGGCATCCAGGGTGGTGGTGTAGGTTTTGCCGTTGAGCACAACGCTCACCACATCGCCCGCTTCCCCGCCGCTGCTGGTGCCGGAGATCACCAGCGCCTGGGCGTGTTCGGCGTCGTTGATAATGTCATCGCCCGCCACAGTGTTAATGGTGAGAACCGGCGCGGTGGTGTCTACCGCCAGATTATGGCTGGCGCTGCCGGGGTTGCCCGCTTTGTCGTTGACCGTGGCGCTGACGGTGTAATTGCTTGCGCTCAGCGCGCCTAAGGCTGAAGCAGGAACGCTGACGCTCCAGCTACCGTCTGCCTGCACATTACCGCTGTAGGTTGCGCCGTTAAGGGTTACGGTGACCGTCTGCCCGGTTTCGGCGGTGCTGGTGCCGCTGATGGTGAGCGGATTTCCCGCCTCTGTGGCGTTAAGAATATCGTCGCTGGCAATGGTGTTAATGGTGAGCGTCGGTGCGCTGGCGTCAACGCTATACGCATGGGTCGCCGAGGCACTGTTACCGCTCGCGCTGCTGACACTGGCCTGCACGTTCGCCGCGCCGTCTGGCAGAGTTGCCAGATCTGCCGCTGGAACGTTCACACTCCAGCTACCGTTGGCGGCGACGCTTGCAGTGTAGGTTTTGCCGCCAAAAGTGACGGTAACGGTTTGCCCGCTTTCAATCCCGCTGGTGCTGCCGGAAAGGGTCAGATTGGTGCCTTTTTCGGCGGCGTTAATCACGTCGTCGCTGGCAACGGTGTTGATGCTGATCGCCACCGCCGTTAAATCGACAGTGAACGGATGGCTGACGCTGACCGGATTTCCGGCGCTGCTCTGCCCGTCTACCTCAACGGTTAATGCCCCCGCTGGCCAAGCGCTGACGTTTGCCGCCGGAATGCCGACGCTCCAGCTTCCGTCCGCCTGTACCGTGGCGGAATACGCTACGTTGTTGATGGTGATCGTCAACGGCACGCCTGCATTCAGGTCGCTACTGCCGCCGGTGATCACCAGCGCCTGCCCGTGCTCAATGCTGTTGACGATATCATCGCCCGCCACGGTATCCACGCGCAGACCCGGCAGGTTGGCATCAATGGTGATATCCCGCGTGCCGCTGCCAGTGTTGCCATTCGCGTTGGTGACCGAGGCGGTAATGGTCAAATCGCCATTGCCCAGCGCCTGAAGGTCGGCTGCCGGAACGCTGACGCTCCAGCTTAAATCAGCCTGAACCTGCGCTGTGTACGTGTTGCCGCCCAGCGTCACGGTGACCGTATCGCCAGCGGCGGCGCGAGTCACCACCCCGCTGATGGTTTGATCGGCCCCGGCTTCGGCGGCGTTGATAATATCGTCGCCTGCCACGGTGTTGATGGTGACGCCCGGCAGGCCGCTGTCGACCAGTAAATTCGCCTGGCTGCTGGCGGTGTTGCCTGCTGCACTGGTGGCGCTGGCGCTGACGGTATAGTTAGCCTGACCTAAGGCCGCCAGATCGCTCACCGGCACGGTTAACGTCCAGTTGCCCGCCGCGTCGGTGGTGGCGCTGTAGTTATGACCGTTGAGCGTGACGGTAACCTGTGCGCCCGTCGCCAGCCCCGTACTGCTACCGCTGATGGTCAACGGCTGGCCTTTTTCATCGGCGTTCAGGACGTTATCGCCGCTGATGGCGTTAAAGGTAATGGTCGGCAGCCCGGTATTGACCGTCACCTGATGGGTGGCGCTGCCGCTGTTTCCTCCGGCATCAGTTACGCTGGCGTTAATGGTCACCGTGCCGTTCGCCAGTGCCGAGACAACGCTTGCCGGAACGCCGACGCTCCAGTTGCCGCTGGCATCCAGCACGGTGGTAAAGGTGTTTGTGCCGATAGTCACCGTCACGGTGCTACCGGTTGCCGCACCCGTGGCGGAGCCGCTGATGATCTGCGCCTGGGCGTGTTCCGTCGCGTTGATCACATCATCGCCTGCCACCGTGTTGATGGTGACGACCGGAACGGAAGTATCCACCGTCAGGTTGTGATTAACCGAGGCCGGGTTTCCGGCTTTGTCGCTCACCGCCGCGCTCACGGTGTAGTTGCTGGCGGTCAGGGCGCTTACGTCGGCTGGCGGTACACTGATGCTCCAGCTGCCGTCCGTCTGTACGGTGCCAGTATAGTTTGCACCATTGAGGGTGACGGTCACTGTCTACCCCGCTTCCGCCGTGCTGCTGCCGGTGATGGTCAGCGTCGCTCCGGCTTCGGCGGCGTTAAGAATGTCGTCGCCCGCAATGGTGTTAATGGTCACCGTTGGCGCGGTAGCATCGACGCTGTAAGCGTGGGTAGTGGTGGCGCTGTTGCCGTTAACATTGCTGACGCTGGCCTGTGCGCTGGCATCGCCATCACGCAGGGCCGCCATATCTGCCGCCGGAACCGAGGTGCTCCAGGAACCGTTCGCCGCGACGCTTGCCGTATAGGTTTTACCGCCAAAGCTAACGGTGACCGTTTGCCCCGCTTCGACGCCAGAGGTGCTGCCGGAGAGCGTTAACGCCGCGCCTTTTTCAGCGGCGTTAATCACGTCATCGGCGGTAATGGCGTTGATGCTGACCGCCACCGCC
>OBRH01000077.1_pt1 | contig 17815 bp, 20 predicted proteins | sample 1475571 | NCBI WGS metagenome assembly OBRH01 (sample SAMEA3360674, study PRJEB22359) | human gut metagenome | biome: ENVO:urban biome; feature: ENVO:human-associated habitat; material: ENVO:feces | place: Bangladesh | collected 2011 | reverse complement strand
CCGCATCCAGAAAACGGGCATACACCCGGCGGCGGACCACCGTGGCCCCCACCAGGCTCTGCAGGTCCTCCGCCATCCCGGTGACCAGACCAAACAGATTCGACACCGTCAGCGACGGGCGGGCACTGCTGCCCTTCCCGTTCATCTCAAAGCCACTGCCGTCAATCGGGTATGCCTGATATTGCCGCCCCTGCCAGGTAACCGCCTCCCCTTTTTCATTCAGCTCATTGCAGAAAAAATACCGCTCACCACCCTGCACCGTCAGGTCAATTTCCCAGAGCACCACCCGCGGTGACTGCTCTGATTTAACCGACTCGTTCAGGCTTTCTTCGTGAATATCCTGCATCAGTTCACCACCTGCTCTATCGTGCAACTGAAATCACTGTACCGGGCATTATCCGTGACACTCCACTCACGGCACACAACCCTCACCGTCCGGTTATGTTTCGGCGGTCGCCACAAAAAGGCACGGTAACCACCATGCCACGATAAAAACTCTTCCAGCCAGCGCCGGGTTGACTCATCCGTCACCCGGAACACCGCCTGAAACGTCTTCAGTTGAGGATTCAGCCCTGTGGGGCGGCGCTGTTCATAACCGTCACCAAACCGCACCCTCACCACCGACGGCTTCTCACTCACCTGCATCCCTTCACGCGGGACCAGATGCAGCGTTTTTATCTCAGCCACTCAGTATTCCTCCGTCACGTCGCATGGACAGCATCACCGCCTGCACCCGCTGGTCAATCAGTTGCACAAGGCTGCCTGCCGCCTCCGGCCCTATCTGGCCATTAGTCCCGTCATTCTGAATGGCGATATGGTAGACCGGGGAATACACCAGACCCGCACTACCGTTCATACTGCCCACCGCTCGCACCCCCAGCGAGCCATCCGCCGCCCGGGTCAGGGGCATTATGGCTTCAGGTCCTGCTTCCCCCATCAGCCCGGCCCCTTTTGCAAAGGCAAAGTACGTGGGCGTATCCACAATACTGTTGCTGTACGCGCTCAGGTTTGCCGAGGTATACACGCCGCCTTTTGCATTGGCCACCGCACCGCCCAGCCAGTCACCAATGCTGCCAATAAATCCTCCTGCACCGGACATACTGTTTGCCGCCGTCTTGATCCCGTTGACAATCGCGGCATTCATAAGAACTTTTGATATTTCCTGCAGCACTGATGAGGCCCAGTTGCGCCATTCCACTTTATTCCCGTTCAGCATCTCCGTGATGTTATTCACCATCCCTGAGATACCCTCCGTCGCAAGCTGCGCTGCCTGTGAGGCGTAATCGGACGCATTATCCACCCAGTTACTGAACCCCTCCTGCAGCCCTTTCTGCCAGTCCGCACGCTGCACATCCGATTCGGCATAAAAGGCTGCCTGGTCCTTAAGGCGTTCGCTCAGATACTGCGCGTTCTGTGCCCGTGCCTGTCTGTAAAAATCCTCACTGATATCCCCGGTCTGATACTGAGACTGAAGGTCCGCATCCTTCTGGCGGAAGCTGTCGCGGATCTGCTGCAACTCCCGCATGCGTTCCCTGGCTCGTTCTCCCTGCCCGTACCCCAGCAGTTCGGCTTCATTTGATGCACGCGCAGCCACATTATCATTCTTCAGGGTCTCTTCCCGGGATCGCAACTGTTCCCGGATTTTTTGCTGGTCAATCAGGGCCGCGTTACGCAGCAGTTCCTGCTTCTGCATCTCCGTCAGGGTTTTCAGTTCGCCCTGCGCAGTCTGGTACTTCAGCTTCGCCAGCTCTGTATTCTGACCCGCCAGTGCCAGTTGCTCTTTCTGCTGCTTCAGTAGCCGGGAAAAACTGTCTTCCGCTTTTTCCGTCTCTGATTTTCCACCCCGGGATTTAGGTTTGTTCGCCTCGTTATTACGCCAGGCTTCCAGAGCATTACTGATATAACGCTGTCTCGCCTCCTGATACGAATCCCCCACAAAACCAAGGTCATCCGCCGCATACCCCAGCCGGGCACGCTCTTTTTCCTCCCCTTTCAGTCTGGACAGGGCCAGCTCACGTTCTGTTTTTGTCAGGGCGCTCTGCTGTTTATCATCCAGGGTGGCCTGCGGCAGCCGTAACGGTACATTCACCAGTCCCTGCCGCTGCTGAAGCAGTTCATTCCCCAGCCCCAGCAGACGGTTGAATTCCGTATGCTGACCGTTCATAACCAGCATGGACTGGTACACCTTATTCTGCTCTGCCGCCTGCTGACGAATTAACGCCACACGACGGTCTTCCAGCCCGGCAAGCACATCCTGAATGGACTGCGCTTTTTCCTGCATCTGTGCCAGACGGGACTGCTCAACGGCAAGCTGCTCTGTTGCCTGAGCAAGCCCTTCCGTTACGGTCTTCACCGAGGTCAGATGGTTTATCATGAATCCGTCACCGGTCGTCCAGCCCGGGTTCGCCAGAACATACTGATATCCTGCGATTTTTTCCTGCAGGGATTTCACCCGACTGGCCTGTTCATCAATCAGCCGGTTCTGCTCTGTCAGCGCCGCCCGTGTTCGTCCTTCATTATCTGAGGCTTCAGGCAAAGACATTGACGGCGTTTTATGCGCGATTTCATCTATCGTCAGTGCATACTGGCGCGCAGACTCCCTGGCCTGCTCCTGATTCTGGTACAGCGTGTACCATGCTGCAGCCCCCAGCATCACCAGTCCGGGTACGCCACCAACCAGCCCCAGCGCACCGCTCATCAGACGTGAGCCCACCGCCGTTGTACTGTTCAGCGCATTCTGGGCGGCGGTTCTGGCAGCAATATTTCTGTTCAGGCGTTCCTGTGTGGCCGCCAGACGGGCCTCTGCAGCAATCTGCATCTCCGTCCCGCGGGCTGCCGCCACGGCCTGCTGAGCACGGTACACGGCTGCCCTTGCCCGCGCCGTGGCAATCTGCGTTCCCCTGAACTGTGCTTCCGCCAGTGCAACTTCATTACGTGCAGCCGTCACAAGTCCTGCCGTAGCAGACATCGCTCCGGAGGCCATATTGCCAAAGTACCGGGCAACCCCGACGGCAACCAGTGCCCCCACGGCTGTTGCCACATTATCAATCTGTCCGGCAACACCGTTCAGCACGCCGGAGAGCGTTTTCGTCACCCCGCTGGCCTCATTCGCACCACCCACCCAGGCCATAAAGGCGTTTTCCACCTTTGTGATCCCGTCAGAGACCGTTTCCGGCATGGCCGCGTATTCATCACGCAATACCTCCAGCTGGCTGATTAACGCGGGGACCACTTTATCCGCTGTCAGTTTTCCGTCATCCGCCATTGCCTTCAGATCTTTACGGGCCACGCCCATACCCGCAGCCAGTGCACGTACGATCCGGTCACCACTTTCATTGACCGAATTAAACTCCTCACCACGCAATACACCCTGCGCCAGCGCCTGACTGAACTGGGTGATCACCGAGCCCGCCTCTGCCGTACTGGCACCGGAGATTTTCAGCCCTGTCGAAATGGCCTCCGTCACCTTCAGCACATCATCAGCACTGTAACCATATTCACGCATCGAGGCAGCCGAACGGGCAAACAGGGCCGCATTATCCGAAAATGCGGTGCCTGTCCGCTGGCTGATATCCATCAGCACTTTCTGTGATGACGCAAATTCATCCGATGACTGCGACGCCTGTTTCAGACGGGCATTCACGGAGCTCCATTCATCCGCCAGCGAAATCAGGTGTCCGGTGGCAAAGGCACCGGCAAACGCACCGGTCATTCCGACAGCCGAAGCGCGGATTTCCGTCAACTGGCTGTGCAGCTCAGCCAGAGCCCGGCGCTGCTCCCTGGCTGCCGCAGCAGCCTGACGTCCGCCATTCTGCAGGGTCCGGTAATATTCACTGCCCATACGGGACGCCCGCTGGATCTCCGACTGGAATGACTGTGAATTTGCCGAAATTTTGATAATCAGTTCACGTAACGTCGCCATTCACCTTTCTCCGGGCAAAAAAAAACCTGCCACAGCAGGTTTTCATCATTATTTATGACATTGCTGCAAGGCTCAGCGCGTCTTCCAGCGCCGCAAACGGATCCACCTCCGGCTTATCCTCATCCTCGCCCCAGCAGAGCATGGCGTCCTTCAGTGCAACATTCATCCCCTGTGCCCCGAAAACCGCTTTCACGATCTGTGCATTACGGATATCCCCGCGCTCATCACCCAGCGGGGATACCCTGTCGAACTCCATCCACATCATCGCCTCGCTCGCACTCAGGCTGTGCCGCAGTTCGGATAAGGTGCGCCCCAGACGGAGCGCAAGTCGCATCAGAAAGCGAATTTCCGGGCGGGCTACTTTTTTCTGGCCGACTCTGCATCAGCGATCAGTTCCAGTGCCTGACGCAGCAACCGGGCATGTACCGGACCATAGACGGCCAGCACCTGCTCACGGTCGTCCGGAGTGAACACCCGTTGCAGGTCAGTATCACACAGGACATCGCAGAACAGCGTCACATCCGCTTCCAGGTTACGGCGGGTTTTCGCCACCACCGACAGGGTATCGTCATCCTCTCCATCACCATTGAGCACTTCCTGCCACAGATACCAGGCCTCTGCCGAAGGCTCCCGCAGCACCACGCTGACATTTCTCCATTCCGGCACCTTCACCGTTTTATGACGGAACCCCGACAGTCTGGCCAGCGCCAGTGTTTTCAGATCTTTTGCCATAAGCCTTATCCGCCCGCACCATTAACCGTTACTGTACACGCATCAGAGGTAATGCTCTGCGGCTGTTCTGCAGAATCCGTTACCTCGCAGGTATAAGCCCCCTTATCACCTGACTGCGTATTGGCTTTACTGAAAGTGTCAGTAGTCTGTCCCTCTACCGGCTGACCATCCTTCTTCCAGGCGTGTTTATAAGGCGGCGTTCCCCCGTTGACACTGACTGACATTGTCAGCAGCGCACCGGTATTCACGGTAAGTGTCTTCTCCGGATTTTTCACAAACGCCAGCGGTACCACATAGGACACCGGTTTACCCTTCAGGCGAAGTGAAAACGTTGCAGCCACCACGCCGTTGGTACCGGATGACCAGGTGTGCTGACGCACTTCCGCCAGGAACTTAAAGCCCTTACCGGACGGAAACTGCACCTTAAACGCATACACCGTGTCATTGTCATAGGCATCACGCAGGGCGTTCTGGGCCTGATTCAGATAAAAATTACCCGACATGGAAATCTCGGACGACGCCCCCAGACCGTTGATGTTCTCCTGCTCTGTGGAGCAGAGCGTGGTCACATCAATATCCTGTTTCTGACCGGCGGTGAACTGGACTTCCTTGATGGTGCAGTCCAGGCGCAGATATTCCGCCTTATCCATAGTTTCAGCAGTCGCCGGGGCAGATGAAATCATCACCTGCGTCAGCTGTGAGCGTTCATACAAAGCAGACATTCTGCCTCCTGATAATAAAAAAACCCGCACGCGGCGGGGTATGGGTTTTGTAGAAAAAAAGAAAAAGTCACACCGTGACCTGAAACTCCAGGGTTGCACGGTAACAGCGGTTTTCCGGAATATAGTCCTGCATTTCACTGACGGATCCCGGGGCCAGCAGCATTATGGCTTCACGGGCGTCCTGACGTATCTGACGCGCCTGCGTCACAGTCCCGGCATAAACGTCTATCTGCACCGACACTGAGGACTCCGCCTGCCCGCCCATCACGTCCGCCGACACCGATGAAATCAGGCTGAAAACCACCCACGGAAGCGCCACCGACGGCCTGCCATCCAGCAGGGGGACCACATACGGGTACACCTGCCCGCCGGCAAGATGTGCCAGATGAGGATACAAATCCGCCTCCGTCATCGTCTCAGTACCTCATCAATGGCCCGGTTCATCCGCGCAATCGCCACCTGAGCTGCCTGTTCACTGCGCACATCAAACGCCGGGCGCACAAACGGGTGCGGTGGCATATTCACGGTCCCCATTTCCACAAACCGCCAGTAGAAAGCATTGCGCGGGTTATCCGCCTTCATGGTGTTATCGCTGTTACCGGTGTCCGGATTAACACCACGGATATGGACACCGGATTCCATCCCGCCATCGCGGGAGCGCCGGGAAAGGACCACCACATTGCGGCGCAGTTTTCCCCTGCGTACCGGTGCCCGTGACACCACTTCTTCTTTCAGCACATTCGCACCCGCACGGGTTGCCTCACGCAGCACCCGGTTATTTTCCGCACCACTCAGAAGCTGCAAATCGCGGCTGATGTCCTCCAGCCCCGAAAAATCCAGCAGGGTTTCGATCATTTTTCCCCTCCCAGCCGACAGAGAATTTCCAGACGCCCGCCGGTCGCATCCGGCACGGGCAGCCCGACAACGTTCAGGATCCGGTCACGCCATGGACCACTCAGCACATGAAGTCGTGACGCTGCCGTGATTTCCCGGCCGGACTGACCGCGCACCCAGATGCGGATTTCCGCCTGCGCCATTTCCGCACCGGACTGCATCCGCTCCCGGCTGCTCCTGCCACGGATATCCGCATGAATTTTCCCGCATGACACCCATTCTTCCGTCATTTCTCCGGCAGCATTACGGGTTAACACCGGCTTCAGAACACTTATCATCTGTGTCAGACGACCTGCAGATATTGCCATTCCTCCCTCCTCATAACACCGTCGGACAACGCAAATCGTAAATCAGCACGGACACAGAAAACGGCAGTTCCCCCTGCACGAGGTCTTCCCGCTCAGCAAGATCCGGATTCCGGTACAGCATCCCGGTCAGTCGCATGGCAGCCCCCTTCATCCGGGTTAATGCCTCGCCCGGGATCAGCTCACCGTCCTCACTAATCACTTTATCCCGGCTGCCCTGAATGTAGGCCAGCAGCACGGCGGTAGCCTGACGAACCTTGTCCATCAGCATGTCATCATCCGCGTCATGGTCAACACGCAGATGTGCCTTGATCTCTTCCAGTGTCAGTAATGCCGTCATTTTCCGCCTCCTGCATCCCGTCCACGTTTTGCAGCCAGGGTCCAGCCTGATGAATGAGCTTCTCCGGGTTTATCACCGGTCATACTGTTGCAGTGCCACAGCGAGCCCCCCCACGTCACCGTATCGCCGGGGTGGTAGGTTTCACCGGCTCTGAACACACCGCGGTAGAGCATCACCGGCAGGGAAAATGTTTTTTCCGTACGCTGGCCACTGCTGTGCCGGATCACCACAGAGAACAACCGCTCCCCCGTCATACTGACGTCAATATCCGCCACCCCGTCAACCAGGCATTCCCATCCCCGCATCCCGTGCGTTTTTTCATACGCCCGCCAGAGTCCGCCCTGGTGTGTGGCATACGTGCCCCGGGGAAAGGATTTTTGATCGTCAATAGCGGGGAGCACTTCCAGAGCCGTGGCATCACGCCCGTCCTGCGGAGCCGGCAGGGCATTCACCGCCTCCAGAACCGCCTTCCGCAGAACATCCGGATCGTAATCACGACCATCACGCGGAGCAGGGATATGGCTTACAGCCTCTTTCACCATCTGCTCAAGCATCGGACGCACATCATCGGGGGTGATACTTTTGCCGTCTGCCGGCACCGGTATTTTCGCGACCGCATCATTCACCGCCTGCTTCAGTACTTCCGGATCGTAGTCACTACCATCACGCGGAACAGGAATATGGCTTACCGCCTCTTTCACCATCTGCTCAAGCATCGGACGCACATCATCGGGGGTGATACTTTTGCCGTCTGCCGGTACAGGAATGCTCCCGACAGCATCATTCACCGCCTGCTTCAGTACTTCCGGATCGTAATCACGACCATCACGCGGAGCAGGGATATGGCTTACGGCCTCTTTCACCATCTGCTCAAGCATCGGACGCACATCATCCGGGGTGAGACTTTTGCCGTCCGCCGGTACCGGAATATTCGCAACCGCATCATTCACCGCCTGCTGCAGTACATCCGGATCATAATCACGACCATCACGCGGTACCGGAATGGTCCCCACAGCGTCATCCACCATCGCCTGCAGAACCGGATGTACCTCATCCACCGTCACATGCTTCTGTAATACCGCCGACAGGGAAGCCAGTTTCTCTTCAAACGCTTGTGCCTGCGCGGCCATCTTCTCCTCAAATGTGCGCTGTAAATCCGCCAGCACCGTGGCGAATTCTTCACCCAGCGCACGGATAATGGACAGTTCACGTTCATTCATTTTTTCAGAATCCCCCTGAACATCGCCTTCACCGCATCATGCTCTGTTTCAGTGATTGCCTTATTACCGTCAGATGCGCCGTCAGGCGGTTGCGCTAAGGCCGTTTTCCCGGTCGACGCGAACGGATCTTCACGGGCATCACGACGGGACAGCGCCTCCAGACTGTAGTTCTGCTGCTGAAGATACAGTGCATCACCTCCCGCAAGGGGCGGCAGGTTCTCACGTTTACGGGCCTCATTGGGCGTGAGAAGCGTATTTTTCACCGACTCACCCAGCGTTTTCATGCGCCGTTCGCTGTCCATTCTCAGCAGCGTGGTGACGTCAAACTCCGTACTCTCGTTTTCCCCTGTTTCCAGCGCCTCATCCAGTAACAGTTCAATGGACTCAATCAGCGTCTGCAGGCACTGGGAATAATACTGCTGCTCCAGCGCCTCCACGTTGTCACTGGAAGGTGGCTGGCCAACGCCAATCTTGTAGGCCGGGACACGGAACACCGAACAGACAATTTCAGCGGTCATCTTCAGTTGTTCCACCGTCTGCGCATCCACCGGTGAAAACGTCGTGGGGTTGTATTTTGCCCCGTTGCTCAGAATGGCCGTTTTCCCCGCATTTTCGCCGGTATACCCGCTGTCCCAGTTGCTCTTCAGTTTTTTCGCATTTTCTTCCGTAATACTGCCGGGGATCTCAATCACCCCGGACGGCCTGCCGCCATTTCTGAAAAAAGACGTCGAATTTTCCTGAATATGATGCCCCTGCGTGGCCGCCAGCCCGGCGGCATACACCGGCGGCAGCCCCACAAGCGGATGAAAAAAACAGTTAAACCGGTCGTGGATCACTTCCCGGGCAGGCACCGTCACCGCCTCCGTGATCCCGCAGTTCCGGTCCGGCGTGATGCGATAGAACACCTCGCCGTCATCCGCCACCAGAGGTTCAACCCGGCTCCAGTCCAGAATACGCAGTTCTTTGATCTGCCCCCGGGAGTTACGGATTTTCAGCACCACCGTATTGCCGTGACGCAGTTTGGCGTTCAGCCACAGTTCAAAAAACTGGATACGATTCTGCTGTGCATTGGGACGACGACAGAGACGGGCAATATCCCCCTGCCGTTTTTCACAGCGGATCCCCTGTGTATCCGTCTGCATCAGGCGCAGCCGCATTTTGGCGATATCCTGGGATATCAGCGAAATGCAAGAAAACACCGCATGAAAGGAGAGGACACTTTCCGGATCGGCTTTCACACCCTGCTGCCAGGCGCCAGCAAAGGGCTCAGCCACCGCCTGAAACAGGCTGGTCCAGCCCACCTCTTTTACATCACGTCCTGATTTCTGGTTTTTTCGGGTTCGCCGCAAAAGGTTCCACATTCGCCATGCTCCGCATCACGTTTCTTTTTCTGACCTGCCGGACGTCGCACTGTGATGTACTCCGCCTTCCCCAGGCGAACCAGCACCTCCGCACACGGCTGTGCCACATCACGGATATCCCCAGCCCGGGCATCATGCGTGCCCTGCAGATATCGGATCTTTGCCATAACCTGTTACGGGAGGCGCACGCCTCCCGTCCTCCTCATCAGACTCAGCCGCCGGACGCACTGCCGTAGTTCACTCCGGTGATCACCGCCACCGCCGCGGTACGGCGACGACGCCAGTTGATCCAGCGCTCCGCACGGATGGCCACGCTGCCTGTCTGGAACATGGAAACCAGCTCCACCGGGGACGGCGTGGTACTGTCGCCGCCCGGCTCAGACTGCATTTCCAGTGATGCCTCGCGGGACATATCCACTGCCACGCCGCCGTCATCCGCCAGATAAATATCCGGGGCATTCACCAGCACCAGCTGGTCACCCACGTACTGGGAGACAATCACCGGCAGCCCCTGGAAGGAGCCACCCAGCAGGGTCATGTCCGGGTATTCCTTCTGACCCAGCGCATTTTTACGCATGGACAGTGCCAGGGCATTGGTGCTGGACATCAGCCAGACCGCACCGGTGGGCTGCAGGTTTGCTGCCACAAACTGGCCAAACGCCGCCTCTGCATCCGCATCCGGGTTACCGGTTGATGCCGTGCCCTTCACATCATGGGTGATGGACGCCGGGGAGACATCTGCCACTGCGGCTTTTTTCGGGTCCACAAAGTCTGTATCCAGACGCGCCACCACCGCTTCCGCCAGCGCATTACGGACCAGTGCATCAGCAGCCGGACTGGAAAAACGGATCAATTCTTCCGTCAGTACCGCAATGGCCGACACTTTCGCATGACTGAAGGTGATGGATTCAAAATCAAACTTCGTCAGGGGTCTGGCCTTACCCTCACCCACCCAGCCGGCAGCACCGCCGGACACCTGGGCGTGCACACGGATATTGAACGGCACCTGACGAAGTGCAGGGATCCCGCCCTGACCAAATCGCCCGATAATGGTCTGCGGACGCAGGTAATCAATAAAGTCCTGTGCGTATTCCTGATATTCAGACAGGCTGCCTGCCCACTGCGGATCCGTGGTGGTCCCCGCGCCCACTGCCGATTTCAGGACATGATGCAGACGACTGTCATCCGGATACTGACGACGGGCCACTTCCAGGGCTTCAGATCGGACGCCTTTAGCCGCAGCCAGCGATTTGGCAAAGCGGGCGAAGCCAATCCCCTTATCCAGTTTCTGCTCCACACGGATCACCGGCGCAGAAGCCACCGCGGCCACATTCCCGTTACCGGCCTGTTTCACCGGCTGTGCCGTGGCGGCCTTACTGGTTTCCAGTTCACGCAGGCGCTTCAGGTGCGCATCCACCTGACGGATTTCCGCTGCGGTGTTGTCGTAGTGCTCTTCCTCCTCCACATCCAGCGTGCGCCCTTCCTCTGCGGCTTTGGTCATGACCTCCTCAAGGGAGGCTGCCAGCGCTGCACGCTTGTTTTCAAAACTTTTAATCTGTTCGCCAATATTCATTATGGTCTTTTCCTTATGAAAAACGGTTGTTGACTGTGCCGCAGCGCCGGCAGAAGATGCGATTTTCACCACCGGTTTCCGGTTGCCGGACGCGGCAGAAAACGGGCGGTCGTAAGATTTAATGGTCCGGATGGTGCATTCCGCATTCGCGGGCACGGTGACGGCAGACACCTCCATCAGTTCCCAGCGCAGAAAATGCAGTCCGCCTCCGTCCAGAAAGGTGTATTCATGGGGACGGAAGCCCACGGACAGCCCCCTGACCAGCCCGGTCTTAATGGCCGCCCAGACCTCATCCAGCCGGGCAGCCAGTTGCGACGGCATATCCGGTACGGGCTTCACCAGTGTTGCCGTGATTTCCAGCCCTTCGCTGACCCGGCGTACCGTACACTGCCCCACCGGGCGGGAATGGTCATGCTGCCAGAGAAACGGGATCGCACTGCCAAACTCCGCGCCCTCCGGCTCCAGGATGTCACCATCCCGATCCGGAGAAGGCGTTGACGCAATCCCGGTGATCACCCGTTCATCCTCACTGAAGGATTTCACCGTCAGCAGGGAACAGGCCCGTTTAAGAGTCACATCAGCCTCCTGAAAATAAAAAAACCGCCGCAGCGGTTCGTGATGGTTACAGTGTGAACAGGGTTATATGAAAAAAACCGCATATTCTTTCTTTTTCGGTTCCGGGTTAAGGGACATCAGGGAGACCGCATTGAACAGCGCCATCAGCGGGTCAATTTTTCCCCGTCCGCTGGCCTGTTTGGTGATAAGAATGGCGTTACCTTTAGGCTCCACCCGGGCATTGCCGACACACCAGGCCATCAGGGGCTGGTCACCATGCACCAGCACCCCTTCAGCCAGTTTGCGCTCGGTGGTTTTAATGGCCCCGCCCAGTTTCCAGCCCTGGCTTATCCCCACCACAATTCCGTCGGGGATCCCGGCTTCCGCCAGTGAATCCAGAATCTGCCCCACCCCTGACGGGTCAATACCGATATGGTCCAGTAACTCAGCCTCATGAATGCGACGCACATATTCCGCCACTTCCGCCGTGTCATCCCCGACACGCCGGACAATGGTCATATCTCCACAGGCAACAAGATCCTGAAACCGGGACGCCTCGCTCTTCCGTCGGACCACCGCGGTTTCATGCGCCCAGGCATGGCCCCAGCCCAGCCATTCGCGGGTCTCCCGGTCACGCCCAATCACATACATCCCCAGCAGATCATCCAGCCCTCCGCCGTCAATCCCCACCGTCACCACATCAGCACGACGCAGGATATCGTCCAGGCTGATACAACGGCCCTGCTCTTCCCAGAAATCAGCCCCCGCCCAGCGGTCAGAGCGCAGGGCAAGACCAATTTCCACATTGGCGTGTTTTGACATGAACCCCCGGAATGTCTCTTCACCGGCTTCCCGGGCTTTACGGTACTCCCGGTACAGAAAGGCCTCATCCACTGAATAGCCGAGATTCGGATTGACCATGGCGAGGTTTTCCATCAGCAGGTGAGCCCCGCTTTCCACCATTTCAGGAGGGTGTTCAAATATCACCGGCAGAAAGTGCGGATCATGAATTTTGCCGTCACGGACATCCCGGGCGTACTGCAGTTTCTGTCTGAACACCCCGGCTGGCGGCTCATTCGACTGGGTGGTCGTATACACCACAAACCCTTCCGGGCGGGAGGCAAGGCCGCCTATGGCTTCACGTAACATGTCCTCCGCTTTGTACTGCTTGCCAAATAACCACAGTTCATCAATCAGCGTCCCCACGGACTTGATACCGGATACCGTATTCGGATCGGCAGCCACCACCTTAAGGGTGGTGTCCGTCACCCTGTGGGTGATGGTCCGGATATGTGTCTGCACCTGACAGAGGTCATCCAGATCATCGTCCCGTCGTACCATATCCCTGGCAGGGTTGAAGGCGTTAGCCGCCACCTCCACGGTCGGGGCCAGAATGGTGTAGCCCGCCGCCTGCCGCCAGTTCAGTAACAGCGCCGTCATCATGATCCCGGCAGCCAGCGTGGACTTGCTGTTTTTCTTGGGGATAAGGATAAAAACTTCCTTGATATGGCGTACACCGGTCTGCGCATCGTAGGAGCCAAACAGGGCCGCCACCAGGTCAAACACCCACTGTGCGCAGGACTCCCCGAACGTCGGGCTGCCCGGTGCATCCACAATCCGCAGTTGTTTAAAAATCGCCAGGGCATGTGCGGCCTGCTCCGGATAAATCGGAGCCGGAATAATCGACAGCCCCTTTTTCAGGCGCTCTGCCCAGTCCGGGCAGGCCGTGCTCCACACAGGTATCATCCGTTGCCCTCATTATCATTATTCACCACCAGGCGGGGTGGTGGTGGCACCGCAAAACGGTTAGCCGCTTTTTTCGCGGCGTCACCTTTTGCCGATTTTTTACCGGCATCCCCTTTTTTGTGGTGCGTGAACTGCGCCAGCTTATAAGCCGCATCCAGCGCCAGCCTGGGGTCGGTATTAATGTTCTCCACCAGAAGACGCCCCATCGCTTTCACCGGATCGGGAAGACCATCCTCCATATATTCAATACCATGAGATATCACCGCGGGCGGAGGCATCTCCGGATTGTTTTCGTCCGGCTGTGGTATTGCAGCCACCTCACGGCGACGGGGTTTATCCTCCTGCTCTGATTTTTTCTGCCGGTAAACAGGAACCTCATCCACCTCCACCGTTTCGCACTGTTTACGGGCTATAAACGCGAGCACCTCCGGATCTTTTGCCAGCTGCGAGCCTTTAACCCTGGCGGTCTTCGCCGAATAACCGGCGGCAATGGCTGACGCTGTTTTGTTTTTCCCGGACATGAGCGCCAGCGCAAATTTTCGTTTTTGCGTTGTCAGCACAGCCTCCTCCCGGGTCCATAACGCACTCAGCCGGGTATGGTTCAGCCCATTTTTCCCGGCGTCTCATGCCGCAAATGTTAACTGCTGCCTGGTTAACATTTGCTGAAAAAGCCAGTTAACATTTTTTTCGCACAACAAACTGAATAATAAAGATAAAAACCGCAAAAATGCCCGGGCAGCCAGTTAACATGTTAACTGGCCTGAAACAGGAATTTTTTCTCTGCATGAGACGGGGGGCGGTGTCCGGGGCGATCGTTTTTTTCGCCGGATGATCCCCCCCCCGGGGCGGATCACAGTCCGATGATATCGTCTGCCCAGCCATGACCTCCGGACACCTCCGGCAGCGTCGGGTCCGGCATACCACTCGCCGTTTCACTGACTGACTTCTGGCGATGGCATTCGGTACAGAGCGTCCAGAGATTCGTCTCCTCATTACCACCACCGAACTGAAGTGCAATTCGGTGATCGAGTTCACTGTCACAGAGGTCAACCACACGACCACAGAGACAGCACTGCCCGGCATCCCTGAGCCAGATATGACGCTTGAGGGAAACACGTGCACTGCCACTGACACGACGCTGTTCACCCTTCAGAATATTCACCCGTCGGGTATTCAGTGTTTTGATTCTGCTCTGGAGTGTACGAAGCTCAGCCATGTAAAATCCCCGTCATATGGCAATCAGTAAAGGAAATAAATATGTCATCGAAAAACCGGACCCGCAGAACCACAACCCGCAATATCCGTTTCCCCAATCACATGATTGAACAGATCAACATCGCCCTTGAGCATAAAGGGTCCAGTAACTTTTCAGCGTGGGTTATTGAAGCCTGCAGAAGAAGGCTATCAACAGAGAGTTCGGGTATGAATTACATAATTAAGTAACATGGTGTTCACAGAACACGCAGTTACCGGACACATCAGTTTTCCATTCGCTCCCCGGCAGTACAGGCTTCCCCTCTGACGGGATAGCCTGAAAAAATAACACAGAAAATTATTTGTTATAATTAATATAACTTACTCAAAAAAAAGCGACGAGAAAATCAGCATCAACGAACAATAAGCGCCAATACATGATAACAAATGGCAGCCATATTTATCTGCAGTATAAGCAATGGACAGGATAACCACACCAGAAACCGTCAGCATAAAATCCATTTGAACTTCCCCGGACAAAATCGACTCATCTAAAGATTTACAGCTCTTTTTATTATCAATATGTTAAAAGTAAAATAAACAGATGTTCAATAACACGAATACAAAAACGTGCTGAAATTCAATGAATCCATTTCTGTGTCATCAATTAATAGTGATAAACATCCGGCTTCTTCCACCATCGCACCGGACAGGCGACTATGAGGGGACAACGCCGCGCTCCGTTAACGCGGTAAACCCCGGTGTGTATCGTTTTTGATTATCCCCGCACACTCGCGCAGAGGAGTCTCCCTGTCGGGCTGCGGTCTCTGTTAATGAGGGAATACAGCGACGATACGGCGCATCAACAAAACTTATTTCAGGCACTGAGTGCGGATATAGTCCTGTGCCCCTTCCAGTTGCTTGTGCATCGTCATCAGCCGCTCTCTGAGGGTGAAATAATCCCGTGTAACGGTGTCTGCCAGTTGGGGGCCGGTTGCATTATCCACGCCGGAGGTGGTGGGGGCTTCACGCACGGAGCCTGGACAGGTGGCGTTGATCCGCAGGCGCTTACGACCAGCGGCAACGTCAGCGCGAAGAGTTTCATTTTCAGCTCTCGCATCGGCTAATTCCTTCGTGTATCTGGCATCAAGCGCAGCGACATCTCGCTGGCGCTGCTGCATGTCAGTAATAGTGGCATTCGCCAGTTTCAGCTCACTGACTTTTTTATCGCGCTGCGCTTTGTAGGTGATGGCGTTATCGCGGTAATGATTCAGCCCCAGACTAAGCACACCACAGGCTACCAGCAGGACAATAATCACCACACACAGAACACGGTTCATATCACCACCAACGGATTGCCCAGACCAGAACAGCAATGGCCACAATACGAATGGCAAATGCCATTGCCCGAATAAGTTCAGCACTCATCTTTTTAAAGTTCACGATTTCAGCGCAATGACCAGTTTTGCCAGCCCATACAGCATCGGAGACACAGCAATACCAACAGCCACCCACTTAATAGCAAAAGCCAGCGCTCTGCTGATGTCATCAGTCACTGTCACCCCAGCAGCCCCGACGAAGACAACATCATCCAGGCCATGGAAAGAAAAAGAGCAACCAGCATTAGTGAAAATGAAATGCCGACAATTACACAGAGGATCTTCGCCAGCGTTATGAGTTTGTCTGACATGCTTAATCCTCCCTTCACGATTTCAACGCAATGACCAGTTTTGCCAACCCATACAGCATCGGGGACACAGCAACACCGACCGCCACCCACTTAATGGCAAAAGCCAGTGCTCTGCTGATGTCATCAGTTACAGGCGCTTTCAGTTCAAGGCCATTTTTCATAGTCAACCTCAACAGAATTCGTTTATACTTCGCCATGTTCTCCCTTGCCTTACTCAAGGTCAGAAACACAAAACCCCGCTTGGTGCCAATAAACGGGGTTTTTACTTTTATTCACTTACGTTTCGCCAGTTCGCAGGATTTCATGTTATCCGCCCGCGTGGCCATGCCTTATTTTTCAGCAAAATATTCTGCTTATCTGTCGATACCCCAGCACGCCAGCGCGCTCTCCTGGTCACGACGGGATACCTGACCGTAGCAGTTGTTTGAACGAATACGGCAGTCTCTGCCACCGTCCTTAATCCACCAGCGAATCGCCTCACATGCTCCCCTGCGATCACCAGCATTAATTCGTCTGTAAAACGTCGACGGGAAACACTTACCGGGACCAATGTTGTACGGACAGAATGACGCGATCCCCGCTTTCTGGGGTTCGGTCAATGGCACTTTGATGTTTTTCTCCACCCATGCCAGCGCCTTATCACGTTCGATGGCGTTAACCTGGTCGCATTTCTCCTTCGACAACTTCATGCCCGGGACGACAGGTTTACCATCCACCAGAATGGCACCGCGACAGATGGTCCAGATACCCGCGCCATCACGGTATGCCGTGGTGTGGTTACCTTCCTTTTCATCCAGAAACTGGTCGAGGATTTCAGGCGCAGGCGCACCTGCGGCAATCAGCGCCAGAACGGCAGCCGACAGGCCGTATTTGATTTTGGTGTTCATGGATATATTAAATATTCAGCCGCTGTCCCTGGCCCACTAAATACGCACTTTAAGATAAGTCAGCCCCGGATGAAGCCAGTAAGCCGGCACTTTTTTAAAGGGGGGAGTATTAAAATCACGAAGAAGAGCCTCCCGCACAATTGCATCCTTATCAGCACCACTGGCCAGCGCTTCAATCTCAGCGGCTACCTGAAGATATCCCATGCAACGGCCAACGCGCTTCATCAGCCCCTGCTTTTTATTGTTCTTCAGGTAATCAATGGCAAATTCAATGAGCTCCTCACTGTGCTGGTGCAATGGAGGTGTTACTTTCCCATTTTCTGAGATGGTTATTTTCCCGGCATCACCGGATACAACAAAGGATGGCCGGTTACACTCCCATTCCAGGTTACTGAAATTATCATTATGAATACTGAAACACTCTGAGAGATTTCTGCTCATCACTTTCCGACAATAATCGTCAAACGCAGCAAACTGCTCATCGCGGCGTTTTTTTTCATCTTCAGAAGGCATCAGCGTCGACAGTTTTTTATTCAGTTCAGCAATTTCATTTTCCAGACGACTGAAGCACTGATTCATTTCTTCATGGTTCATCACCTAATCTCCCCGGGCAGCCTTGCGACGGTCCTCTCTGATTTTGAAATACAGGTTAGTCAGATACGTCAGCAGGCCAA
>OBRH01000058.1_pt1 | contig 20566 bp, 27 predicted proteins | sample 1475571 | NCBI WGS metagenome assembly OBRH01 (sample SAMEA3360674, study PRJEB22359) | human gut metagenome | biome: ENVO:urban biome; feature: ENVO:human-associated habitat; material: ENVO:feces | place: Bangladesh | collected 2011 | reverse complement strand
CAGAACGTCATTTAACGCATCTTATCACCACCTTAATATGATTGCCTTATGTATCATTAAAACCTCTTAGAATCGCTTACAGGAGCTTACAACGTGTTGTAGGAGCGTTTATAACAAGTTATAAAGTGCTTTTAGATAGATTCCGAGAATATACGGTAACTTACCACCTACCCAATCTCTTATATCTCCACTTATACGTTAGTATTACTGACGTTAGTATTACCCCCAACGCAATAATGCGTTTACCCACACATATTTGTGTATCCCACAATAACGCAACAGAACGTCATTTAACGCATCTTATCACCACCTTAATATGATTGCCTTATGTATCATTAAAACCTCTTAGAATCGCTTACAGGAGCTTACAACGTGTTGTAGGAGCGTTTATAACAAGTTATAAAGTGCTTTTAGATAGATTCCGAGAATATACGGTAACTTACCACCTACCCAATCTCTTATATCTCCACTTATACGTTAGTATTACTGACGTTAGTATTACCCCCAACGCAATAATGCGTTTACCCACACATATTTGTGTATCCCACAATAACGCAACAGAACGTCATTTAACGCATTTTACGCACCACCCTAATACATTAGTATACCTTTGCATACAAAACTCAACACAGAGCGTTACAGAGCGTTTTAACGTGATTATCTATCGTTAGATAAACTATCGTTAGATTATCTTCAGCACACAAGAAATACTCCCACACACAAGAATTGTGTAACCCACACACAAAAGGAATTCTTCACACAAAGAATTTAACTTACGTTAGTATAACTTACGTTAGTATACCCTCACACAAGGTTAGATGAACACAACATAGAAGGAACGTAGAGACGCACTAGGTTGTAATGTGAATCTTACCTATACACACTCATAAACTAACGTTTATGCAACACACAATGTTATAGCGGAGCTATTAAGTATGCACATTAGTTACGTAGTAACAAAAGATGCCCACAAACACACAAGAGGTGCTTTAGCACTTAGACGAACAAAGTGAGTCTATTATTTGTAAGCGAAGCGCACACACAACCGAAGGGCGTAGGCGTTAGCCGTGAGGTGAGTGTTAACGAACTTATTACTTATAGTTCTCTTGTCTTTTAAATCTTTACATGTAAAAACAAAAACAAAGATCTTTTAATCTTTTCTTGTGTGGCTCTTATGCACTTAGGAGCGTAAGCGAGTTAGTGCACACATAAGCGCAAGCGTTGTCACGTAGTGAGCACAGGCGAACGTAGTGTTATAGTTATGTGAGCTTATGCGAACTTAGTGTTATTTGGTTTTAAGCCTCATGGCGTTTGAATGTTTTAGTTTGGACGAAGTCCTTATGAACTAAGCGAAGCGTGTTCTTTATAGTTAGTGGGATGATTTTCATACCTATAAAGTATGTTTATATGGATGATTTTCAACCCTATAAAAGTTAGCAGTGTGTTTTATAGGTATGATTTTCAGCCCTATAAATTCATACAGTGTTACAGTTTACGGACTACTAAAGGACAATCTTGTCTTACCTAAAACCTACCTAAACTCTATACTACTGCTTGCTGTTTCCTACTTCCACCCTCCCGATGCACACGCCAAAATGTGCGCCGAGACGGAATATTTGCAGCCCTAGAATATCAATCGCTTACCAGATTTGTTTAGCGTAGAAGTGAGACACCTTATGGTAGTTCAAGGTAGACACCTTATGGTAGTTCAAGGTAGACACCTTTTGGTAGAGGTGCTAAAGGCATCACACAATCATATGTTGCGTTACTTAATCCATACCCCTTAACCACCTGACCTCAATTTATCGGTTTGGTGTTTATACGGTGTGCATAATTGCATTGGGGTGGTTTAACGTAGGGTTTGACTGTCCATTGATTGTTGTATATTTTTCATGTTATAATGGTCATAATAACAACAATCATTGAGGAGCCAACCTTATGCAACACAATACCCCATACCTACCACACCAATCTCTACAACTACAATCGCGCCTAATCAAACTTTATCAGAATGTTGGTTTGTTTGTCCCTAAACTCACTTTTTGTTTTAGTGTAGACAATGCAGAAACAGATACTCACTACCTTAACGTGTGGTTTTCATCGAATGTCGATGGTGAGTTGATCATCGGTGAATGCAATACCTATGAAAAGGCGGCTCTAATCGCTCAACAATGGCTTGATGATATATCGGACGATGATTTGCTACACATTGTGCAAAGTGTCTTATCTAGAGGCTATACAGACGGATTTAGTGAATGTGTCGAAGGTGTTAGACAGGCAGACAAACTCACCAGTAACGAATTGCTTGTTTTAGAATGCCTACGACCTCAACTAGATTTTGAAGAAGGTTCAGAAAGTGGTCAGTATCCTTGGAGCAATACAGACATTAGTGACAAGACAGGCATTCACCGTTCAAACCTTCACCGTGTGCTTAAAAGTTTGGTTAACAAAGGTTTGATTGTAGAAGAAACCGTCAAACGTGATGTATGGGCAAGCTTGAAAAACTGCGGCCATGTTCAGAAAGATGTATTGGTTTATTACCCTGTTGCTACCCGTGAAGAAGATCTTGAGGTGATGGAAAACTGGCACGAATGGCGAGCTATCCGACAAAAGGAAGCAATGCAGAAGTGGCGAGCGATGTTGTCTAGTTAATAACTACTAGTTAATAACTGCTAGTTAACGAACACCGCCCAATTCTGGAACAGAACACCCCTAACACCCCCAACACAAAAAGATCCTGAATGCAATAAAAAAGTGTTGAAGTTGTCGGGTGGAACATGTTAATATTAACTTAGTGAGGCGTGAAGCACAAAAAGATGAATAATATTTTCAAAAAAGTTGTGTTTTACTATTTACTATGCTAGTCGAAAACTGCTATAATTAATATACGAGGTGAAGGAAAAACCTTTTCATGAACTAATAAAGGTTCATACAACAATCTAACCTACTCCATACGTGCATTGCTTGCGATGAATCACACGTTGTGGGGTTTTCGTGTATCCGCAGGATAATACGCAAGATAATCTCTGCAACCCTCACAAATAAGGAGAAATAAATAATGGATGAACGCTTTAACGCTGCATTGCATGAATCAGCTCATACTGTGATAGCTCAAGTTTTGGGATTTAACACAGCTACCCCAATCATATATGAAAATTCTTCAACTAATCCCGATGAAAAACATTGGTTAGGTAAAGCTTTCATTGATACCACTAACGGCAATGTTGAGGATATAGCTCTTGTAGGTTTGGCAGGTGAGGCTATTCAATATTATATAGAAGGTGTTGATGTAGGTGATTGTCCTTTCATTTGGGAATGTAACCTTGAGGATATTTCCCTCAGTGATCAAGAGTTAGTTAAAGACCTTTATAACGATGTTGAGTTATGGGAAAAGCTTTACACCCTGTTTGAACAGCATCACGATTCAATCTTAGACCTTGCAAATTCGATTTAACCAAAATTAAAACCTATAAGGAAACAAAACTATGAAATATGAAATTCCACCATCATTAAATTTGAAAGAACTACCACTAACAACACAGTATCAACTGAACCGCATGTTAAACGGTGAGATTCGCCCGTCAGCAATCAGACGTAACAAAGCTAACTACAAGCTGAAAGGCGATAAAGATAAGGTGTTCGAGAATGGTTTAGCCGTCCGACTATTTAACCTTATCAGAGAATACAACAATGTCGAAAGTGTTGAGAGTGAGGAGGTTTAACAGATTATGAAAATTCAATTAAAACACCCATACGATAAACTAGCAGGTGAGTTAGCAGATCTTACAGGACTAAGCCCCACTCAATTAACTATCCAACTGATGCAAGAGCTACAAACCAAAATTTCTAAAACAAGTGCCCAAGAAGAGGCAAAGGAGAATAATAACAATGTCAAAGTTTTACCAAATTAATACAACACTTCTAGAAAGTAATGAAGCTGTAAACAAACAAACAGGTGAGGTTGTCCCACTCTCACCGGAAACAAAGCTTGTATATGCCTACATGCTAAATCAATATCGAATGTATAGAAAATACGGCAACCGTAGATATACTGAATCATGGGATAAGATTTTTACAGTGTGTTGTGATGTGGCTGCGCAGAAACAAAAGAGATTAGCTAAAGAACTTACAACACTGGGTTTGATAGAGGTAATCGGTAACAAAAACGCCTACAAGGTTGTGCATAGTGTTGAATCCATTATAGAAACTTGGGAGTTTACTAATTCAAAGCTCAACACCTTTAAAGATCCTACCCAAACAACAAAGCGGAAAGAATCTAAGAAACAACGCCTCAATAAATGGGAAGAAGATAAACGCAGCAAAGGCGAATGGAAGGATTTTAAAGAACCTCACCTAGAAGAGATGCAAGATTGTAACGGCGTAGAAAGCTACTTTACAGAACAACCACCTGTAGAAGCTTACGAGCAAGATTATCGCCCTATTGCTGGTGATGCCGTTAACTTTGGTGTATTAGCTGATATTGATACCTCTGACGCGCCAACGTCTGATCAGTGGGATTACCACCCACCAGAAGAGAAACCGGAAGAGGTTGAACCTCAAGAAGCTTTAGAGGTTATCGAACAACAAGTTGTTGAGCAGGATGAACCTAAAAAGGATGAACCTCAAGAGGTTGTAAAACCTATTACCCCTGTAGTGTGTGGTGATAAAAGTAAACTGTTGAAGTGCTTCCGACCAAACACAGATATTAGTGAAATTGATATAAGCGGAAAAGGGATAGGATTCTTTGCTAAACCTTTACACTTGAAAGAGTGTGACAAGGATACAGCAAGGCAGTATCTCAAGGTTATAAAGGAGTATTACTGGGAACAATACAACCCTGATGATGTAACGATCGCTAATATGGTTAGTTGGTTAACTTGTTCGGTATGCAGTAATTTAACTAACGAGCTAGGCTACTGCCTCGATCCTAATTGCTCTAGTAATAACCTACCCTTCTAAGCTTACCTAATAAATCAACAATTTGAATGCACTACCTTAGTAAGGTACTCCCTTAGCAAGGTTGGTGTGATAACTATTTTACTAATATAAGGAAATTAATATGAATAATGCAGAAACACGACTATTACAAATTATCGAAACTGATGAGGCTAAATGGGGTTATAGTGAGGGTTGCGAAGTGGGTGATTTTAAATCCTTGAGGACTGATAAAGGGAAAAAAGAATATTTTGATGAGTTAACACACAACCGCCCTATCTATTCCCTGATCGAAGATTAGACAACATAACAACAACAATAAGGAAAAATTATGAACATCCAAGACGTGACAGCAGCAATTGATCTTCTAACCATTGCATATGTGTTTATCAAATCGCATCCATATTACACCGAGTTTATGCAATATCTTCTACTAAACCAACAATAATAATAAGGAGAATAATATGAACCCAGATTATGTTAAGCTGAAACTAAAACAAGGCCAGATTGACTCCATTAATAAAAAGATCGCCAAACTAGCCAAGAAAAACACACCAAATGCTGTTGTTAAAAAGCTTACTACCCAATGCTTACAAGGTTTGCTGACATATGATCACGAAGTTAAAGTATTGATGGAGTATGTTGTAGCAAATGCAGATTGTTTTGTGGATGAACAGGTAAAGTGCGCTAAAAAGTATCTAGCAGCTAAAACCGCACCTTATCCTATTCTGTTCTTGATGGACTTTTATAATGCAGGATCAAGTGACGGCTGGAATTATAAAAATGTGCTATTAGGTATTTAACAAACTAAGAGGATTATTAAAATGTACCAAGTGGAATTTAAGACAAAAGAAGGTGCACGTTACACCGTGGTATTCACACAATATGTTTGTGCCATGCCAAATCCCGACACCTTGCATGTTACTAGCGACCGTTTCGATTTTAAAATTACCCGTATTAAAAATGACCGCAGTATTACTCAGGATGTAAATTTCAATTTAAAAATCGACGGTAAGGTTATCCCTGCAACCCAATACGTTGTAAGCGGGCAGAATAGTAAACGCACAAGCAAGCAGACAGATGTAATACTATCAAACTATTACAATTGGCTCGACTTAATTTAAACTTTTTTTTTTCTTACAACTTGAATAAAGTTGTTGATAATGATTCTCGTTTAATGCTATAATTATATTGTAGGGGAGAGAATAAACCTTACCTACTTTTGATTATATGTTTCTCCTACCTTCATATTATCACACCTCTCAATATTGCGCTGTCACGCAATTAGCTAGCTTGTAGCATACCCTACAATTTCCCTCAGTTCATAACCACGCTAGCGGTGGTGAGGGTTTCCTTATGTTTGTTGTTATGTAAATTAATAAAGGTGGTTCCCTTCTTCAACCACTTTTATTTTTACCATAGCATTCAAGTCGTAAGAAAAAAAAAAAAAATGCACACGGTTGATGCGACAGTAAATCAACTAAACACACGTTGATAATAAATCAACCACCACCCACACCCCTACATTACACTAGCAAATGACAGACTGTTAGCTGTAAATATTTTATAACAACAACAATAAATAACAATAATAAAAGGAAATACGAACATGCCAACACAAAAGACGTTAGACCGTGCCGCAAAAATTAACTGTACTATTAAACAATTGCAGGGAGTTTACGCTCAATATAAAAATATTAAATATAGATGCGGCAAAGGTCGTTACAATAACGCAAAATTCCTCCTTGGAAATTTCGATACCTTTATTGAATGGATTGCCTCGCAAGGAGGCTACCGCCAAAGTCCTCACGGTCATGCATATCATGTAAGCCGCATACGTGATCAAGGCGATTACGCATACAACAATATCCGGTGGTGTAGTCACCAAGAGAATTTAAAAGAAACTTCTAATTTTTACTTAGTTACAGACCTTAAAAGCTCACGCCAAGAACTATTTCAGGGAAATTTGGCTGATAAGTTAAAAGAATTATTTAACGTAGAAGCAACTAGTGGCGCATATACAGCTAGTAAAACCGGTAATTTATACTTAGGTCGATTTAAAATAGATCGGCTAGAAATTTAAAAAGAGGACGCAATGATAACCATCGAACTGTTAAACAGTAAGCTTGCAATGCTAAGCCAAACAGAGCGACAAGCTTTAAGGCTAATGCTAACCACAAACTTAACTAATAGTGAAATTAACAAAGAGCTAGGCGTTAGTCACAACTACGTTTACTGGCTTAAAAACGAAAGCCCACATGCGGAAACTGTGCAAATGTTTTTAAACCTCAACAACAAATTTAAGGAAACAAAAGAATGATCACAATTAATTTAAAGCTAGGTAATAGTGAAAGCATTACACGCACATATAGCCAGATTAGTATTGAAGAGACGCGAATTGTATTAGATACCCCTATGGAAAGTGTAAACGAAACAGTGTTGAGTTTTGCTAACGGCGTATTATCGAGTATTACTGTAACCGAACCAAAGCAAGGTGTTAGCACAATGCCACAAGCAACCACCCGTAGCGCAGTATATGCAACGATTAGTAACAAGGGGTTGGTGTTAAACGTAACAACTTATGCAACCCTCTCTACATTGTTAAGTGGTATTAGTGCGAATGCGGAGATTGTTAAAAGCTTAAAACAAAAGCCTACACAGCAACAAGTTGTTAAAAGCTCACTAGGTAAAGAAACACAGGAACAAACACAACAACGCATACAACGTGCATTAGCAGCTAAACAAAGTAAACAAGCTAATACTGGTGTTAATAAGCAGCAAATTTACGATGAGTTAAATAAAGCACGAGCTAAAGACGCACAACCTTTAATGGATATTGTAAAAGCCAAACAAACTGAGTTGATTAAGTGTGCAAGTGCAAAAGCACAAACTGCAGAATGGGGTGAGTTGGTAAAGCAACTATCCGGTAAAAAATTTACACCAGAAGCATTTGATGCATTTAGAGAAGTGCTAACAATCTCAGATATTACTAAATGCGAGCGCATGGTGCGTGAATTAGCAAACCGCTTAAACATTGTTAACGGTGTTATTCACTTAATCAAATAAGAGAATTTTAGGAGTGTGGTGTGTGCTCCTGAATGTTTAAACAATACGCACCAAACATAACAACACAATACAAAATATAAGGAAAAATGAACTATGACTACTATTACTACTACTACTAACAACACTTTCGACCTAGCTAATGTAATTGCAGAATACAAAGCAGGTTTCGAGCAATATAAAGCTGACAATAAACAATATAATGCTGATGCATACCGCCGTAAAATTGAAAGTATTAATAGCGATGCCGCACTAACTAATGGTGCATTTAACCAGTTTGCCTATGGTTCGCAAATGTTCGAGGGTAAGACATTACAAGAAATTGCTGAATCATTGAAAACAATGCAGGTTAAGGATAGCAGCCGAGAAGATGAAAACGGTCTGATCTTTCCACATGTTACATTGCAACTTGTTAGCCCTACCACCCCTGCCCAATATTATGGATTGATTGCTGAGGCTGTTAAACTTGGCTTTGAAGTGTGTCCAGACTGGCGATTACATGTTGGAACTGGTCGCAACTTCCCTGCCTGTCGCCTCGTGCGCCAAGCTGAATGGTATAAGCCACACAACGAAAAGCTAATGGCTGAACGTATTGCAGAAGCTGAGAAACAAGAAGCCGAGCGATTGAAAGCTGAATACTTTAATGAACATCGTGTGCAAGCATATGTAGAACAAGCACAACGCAAATTTATGGCTACACAAGCACAACAAGCCGCTATTAGCTTATCAGCAGCGATTAGCCGTGAACTATATGCATCAAGTGGTTTGAGTGATGATGACCTTGCGGTTGTAGCACAGAGTGATGTGTGGGCATTCAATACCCTAGCCCCACAACTGCAAGAGAAAGATCCTAATGTAATTTCAGCCGCTTTAACAGGTGCAGGGTTTGTAAAAGGTAAGCATAAACTTTCAGACGGCAAACAAGCTACCTTGTGGGTGAAAGATGGTGCAGATGTCACAGCACTAACCCTAGAAAGTAAGTATATTCAATAACTCACATACTTTAGGGGAGCAATCTCCCCTACAATAATAAGATAAAAGGAAATATGAACATGAAAATGACAGCAGAACAATTTAACGAGCGTTTAGCACACATTGTAAAATGTTGGGTGGAGTTTGGTTACGAAGTGGAAACTTGGGAAGAATTTTTGGCCGCTGAATTAAAAGGTATGGAGCTTCAAGCAGAACTCACCGCCGAAGTGGAACAGCGTTTGCAGTATGCTTTAAATTCTTTAAAAACATTGAAATTAATTGGTGGTGAATAATGTTTGACCCACGTTTCGAGATGAACCCAGAAATTGAATATTTGCTAGAAGAGATTGCAGCACATAACCAACGCTTGAAAAACTGCGGTATTAATCCCGACCACGATACACATATGCAAGAGATGCAGGAACGTGTACAACACTTGCTACGTTTACACTTATCAGCCGTTAATAAATTTATGGGTTACACAAAAGAGGATAATAAATAATGTATACAAACACAATTATTAAAACTGAAATTGATGAAAAAGTAATTAAAGCTTTTAAACTAGATGCTTTAACACGCTCTAAACTATTCTTTAAACTAACAACTAAACTAGCTGTGCCGTTTGCAGGGGTTATTGATGGTGCATTTTCCGCAGACCGTAGTTTGGTATGTGCTAGTGTAGCAAGCTTATTAAGCCAACACCTAGATCAGGAAACATTTGAAGAAACTCAGCTTATCCTGTTCGGTTCAATTGTCGAAGATGGTGAGGCACTAGCTACACCAGAAGCTATTAATAAATGGTTTGAGTATAACGATGTGAACCCCATTGATTTGTTTGTTTGGTTAGTTGATGAAAACCTTGTAACCTTATTTAAGGGAAGCAAACAATTGCAAAGCTTAAAACCTAAGTTTGATGAGTTTTATAAGAAATTTGAAGACTTTATCCCACAAACGGTAATTTCCGATGATAAAGCTGAAGAGTGATAAATTAGAAATTGTAAAGGGTGAGTTAAGTATTGGGGATGTTCGTTGGTTGTTTGAGGATAAAGACGCACTAGAACACGTTTACAGCAATTTAAATAGGGAAGATAAGCAAAGGGTTGACGAAAGCCCTTTGTCCCTACCAACGCTTGCAGATGCGTATTTAAAGCATTGTTTACAAACTGTTGCAGAGAGTCCTCGATTACCAACACGTAGTGAATGGAACCTTGCAAATAAACGTGCCGCAGCTTTAAAACTTGCAGAGAATAACCCGACACGCATACAAATGCTGAACGAAATTGAAGAAGCGGAACGTAAGCAAAACAACATAAGTAACCCCAATGCGCACAGTGGTATTAAGCGTAACTTTTTAAAATGGTTGGAAGACAACGCTAGAACATTGTCACCTTTCGACCAATGGATTAATAGTGTAGCAGCTTATGCAAATATGTCACCCGCACAATGCCTACAGTTACCTTATAAGGCGTTTATAACCCTTAGCAATTCCTACACTATAGAACAAGAACAAAAACACGTAATGCAGCAAGAACGAGAAAAACAAGATGCATTAAGACACAACTAAAGGCTAGAAAAATATGAACAAAGAAAAACTATTACAACTACGATTATACGGGGCAATTGCTTATTTAATATTGGCCTTTTGCCTATGGTTTTTCGGTTTGTATTTTGCTTTGTGGTTGTTTTGTGGGTGGGAGTTTAATGAATGGATATTTGTCCGTTGTATCACTTGCTGTTGTCTAGTCTATAAACTGAACTTTATACCACCAACTCAATAATATAATAATTAAGGATAGGATAGGAAAATATGAACATCGAGAAATATATTGAAAGTAAGCGTGTAGTGCTAGATAAAATGCACGCATTAGTAAATATTGCCCCTAAAATCAATAAAGACCAACACGGCAATATTACATACAGTGAAGATAACAAATACAAAACACTGAGTATGCAATTAGCCGACGAACTAGAGCTATATCATTTGATTTGCAATCCTTTATATGCAGAAACCGTTAATGCAAGTTATACACAGCAAATTGATGATATTGCAACAGCCTTGTATATCAACCGTGACAACGAAGAGTTTACAGATTTAATTGTTGAGTTTTGTATGGGCAATCCTACATATACAAAATTGTTTAGTTAATAAGGTAATAAGTTTATGGCAGAAAATTTAGTAAGGTATGGGGCTAGTTTGGCGTTCGATGGACGCCAAGCATTAAGACAACTCCGCAAATATAAAGAGACTTTTAATAAAGTACAGCACACCATTTTAAAGAATACACAAAAGTTAAATAATGAAATGGTGCAAGGTGAACAACGTGTGCAACGTGCAAAAGAAAACAGCATTGAAAAGGAAAAGCGCCGACAAGAGAGTTTTAACCAGTGGCGTAAAAGACAAACACGTAGTGCTAACTTTGCAGAGTTAAAAGCACATCAACAGGTCGAGTTGATGAAAATTTTAGCTAGTAATAAAAGCGCACAAGAAATTAAGAGCACATACACCGACACCCTACTTGCTTTTAAACTTGCTAAAAAACGTGAAGTAGCAGCCGAAAAACAAGCTAACCGTTTACGTTTGGAAAGTGCTAAACGCACGGAAACACGTATTAAGGCCATTAAAGGGCGAGCTAATAACCTACTAGGTCGCGCAGGTGGTGTGGCAGGTAGTGCCATTAGTGGCTTGTTGGGGTTAGGTGCTGCGACATTAGGCACTGTAGCTGTAGGTGCAAAAGATGCCAGTGACACTCGCGCAGAAGCTGTTAACGCAGGAATGAAAGTAGAGGACTACCAACGCTTTTTGTTTGGTGCTCGAAACGCTACTAACCTTAGCCGTGATGAAATTATGTCCAGTTTACAGGATGTTAACGATCGCCGTGGTGAAATTATGAATTTGGAGATTAAGGACGGTGAAATTAAAGGCGTTGGGGAACTAACCGACCTGTTAAACTTCCTTGTTAAAAACGGCCAACTAGCTTTGGATGAAAAAGCAATAAAGGATTTTGTTTTAAATAGTGGTAATAGTGCTGAGTTTCTGGAAAAGGTTTTTAAACTCTTGCAAACAAGTGGCGCAGATACAAATACCCAGACCTTTTTAATGGAAAGTTTAGCTAGTAACAGTTTCCGTTTAATGGCGCAAATTGATCAAAACTCGACAATGTATGCACGTAGTTTAGAGGAAATGAAAACCCTACGCTTAGGCATTGATGCGGCTAACCAAACTCAGGTAAGAGATGTCGGTCAAACTATGTCGGCTATGTGGAATAAACTAACATACCTACCCCTAGAAGCTTTTGAAGCGTTTGCAATGGCTATAAAGCCAGAGACAGCCGCTAGTATGAATAGTGTTGTTAACAGCATTATTAAGCTTGCTAGAGCTATGGGGGACGACCTTGCTAATGTGTTGGAGCGTATTGTCCCGTGGTTGGAAAAGCTACTAGCAAGTGCGAATGAGAACAGCTTGATCGACAATTTTAGAAGTGTTGGCAATATCCTTTTTGATGAAATTGTTAAACCTGCATTAGTTAAAGTCGGTGAGGTTTTGTTAGGCGTTGTTGCTACAGCAATACCTGAAGGTATGCGCACAGACCAATTGCAGCAAATGTATGAAAAATACATGCTAACGGAGGAAGAACGCCAAGCTTTGCAGCTTAAAAAGCAACAAGAGTTAGATCTGAACTGGCAACGTATCCAACCTAAACAAGGTGGTTTTAATTACCTTACCCCCCCACCACAAGCTAAAACCGATACAAGTAGCTATGTATATCCTTCGGCACAACAGCCCGTGGTTGTCGAGAATAATAGCACGGTGAAACTAGAAGTAGACGGGAAAGTGTTAGCGCAGACGGTAACTAAAGACCAACAATTTAATGAAGCTATGCGTAAAGCGGCGCACCAATACGGAAGAGGTGGTTATTAATTATGATGTATTTCCAAACCCTAAACGGTGAGTTGTTCTGCCTTGATGCAACAAATGCCATAGATATTAGCCGCCGTGCAATGGTTACAGAGTCCCCAATTTTAACACAAAAAGACCGCACAGAGGGCTATAGCGTAGGTAATCGGCGTGTAGAAGTGCAAGGGTTAATAACTTACACCAAAAGCGTTAGGCAACAGTTTGTAGGCAATCCCACGCCAGATAAGGCGATTAAACTTATCAACGGTGTTATGGATAACCACGAATATTTTACAGTGTTTTGGGATAACCTAGGTAAATACAAGCTTGCAGGCGACCCTATTAAAAATTGTGTTGTCGAATCCTTTCGTTACGTAATCGACGAATTTCTGGACACAATCACTGTGAGCCTTATCCTAAAGGAAATTGATATAAGAGACGCTGACGGTAAAGGTAGCCTAAAGGAAACCCCCTCGCCAGAGGCATCTAGCCAGATTTCAGACGAACAAACAGTTAGTAGTGGTGGTGTGTGGCAAACCAAAGAGCAAACACGTAGTGAATGGTTAAGGCTTTATGAGGATCTAGTGAAAGCTAGTAATCCCAATACCGCCAAACAAGCTATAACAGGTATGGTTGCAGCAGATTAACTACTGGTTGCACAAGATTAACCATATATGAGCCGCTATCTTTCGAGGTAGCGGTTTTTGTTTATGTGACAAATATCACAATTTTCTGGTGTAATTTACGTGGTAATAGCTTTACTTACCCACGCATTAGCACCAAACTCAAACACAACAACTGCAACCACCGCGGCTCATTGGGACTGGAAACGCCACGCGTTGACAGTCCCTCTTGAGGCGTTTGTTATGCTTAAGCTTCAACACTTTACCTTTGAACCAACTCAAGAATAACTCACTGAAATCATTCACCAAACCACAGAGTTTCTCGAATTAGAACCGACTCAAATTTTACCTATGAACTGACCAAAACAGGATTTCATCCTACACATCAGCCAATGTGGAAACCCTCTCCGACAACCCCACTTACAACATGTTGGTGCTACAACTCAATGAGGCAATAACGCTGAAACGTACAGCGATAAACACATTGCTGTTTCATTAGGCAGCGAAAAACAATGCTCAATTGCCGACTAACTTTCAGCCTGTAAGTAAAGGCACCAAACTGTTCAAAGCGACTTGAGAGAGCCCAACTCACCTCGCGCAGGCTCAACATTCCAATGAGGCAATAACTCTGAATTTACAGCGCCAGATACATTGCCGCTTCGTTAGGCAGCGACAAACAATATTGAATTGCCGACAAAACATGAACAAAATGCCAAAGAAATCGAAAACCACAAACACTTGATTTTAATGGATTAAGCATAACGCCCGCCTAAGGGGCTGGCAACGCATAACACAAAACTCAAACACAACAACTGTAACCACCGCGGCTCAATGGGACTGGAAACGCCACGCGTTGACAGTCCCTCTTGAGGCGTTTGTTATGCATAAGATCAACCATTGCGATTGCGAATATCGTGAACTTGCCGCATAAAGCTAACTACTCCAGCAACGAAAAAACTACCAGCCAGAGCTGGAAGGATTTCTATTAATACCCTTGAAATGTAGGTGTTCGCTGCAGGGTGATCTTTTAGCGCTGGAATGAGAATAAAAAATGAAATCCCAATATAAAACAAACGTTTTTCGAATAATTCCATTCGACTCCAAGCTGTAGATAAAATCGGCCAATCTCTATAAAAATTAACAATAGACGATACTATGACAGCTAAAATTGTTAACCCAATAGCCACAATAATTATTGTCGAAAATAAGTCACTCACCTTTAATCCCCAATGTTGCATAACGCCCGCCTAAGGGGCTGACAACGCATAACACTAAACTCAATCACAACAACCGTAACCACCGCGGCTAAATGGGACTGGAAACGCCACGCGTTGACAGTCCCTCTTGAGGCGTTTGTTATGCAGCGGCTCAACGTTTGGCTTATTCCCAACTCATTACACTGTCATAAACCTGACAATTTTCTACTACGCTGGCCCCCTCTGAAATGAATACTTGCTGCTTCTCGGATACCGGATAACTTAGATACTCTGAACATTTTGCACTTTGGCCATTGCCGACGACAACCTTTGTACCTGCTTTCAAGGTGCATTTTGCCAATTTATCCAACGGTGACCACTGGTAACAAATCTCAAAATTCTTCCTATAGTCTGCTGTATAACCAGACGGAAGCTCAAATGACCACCATTGACCTAGTTGGCTTTTAGGATTTGTGCTGTTCCATGCACGATAGATAATCACATCCTGTGTGCTTTCATAAACCGAACCTTGACACAATTTGCCTTGTAATGGTTCTCCGATTGCTTGAGAAAGTAGTGATTCATCTTGAACAGGTGTGAACTTATCGCTTAACTCACCACTTAGAGCCGTACTCCCAACACAGTACAGTCCAGATGATATTGGCTGCGACACGCTCGGTTCATTTGCACATCCCTGAATAGCTGCAATTAATGTAAAACTTAGAATCCTTTTCATGTTTAACACCTAGCCTTAATTATTATCACTAAGCTGCATAACGCCCGCTTAAGGGGCTGGCAACGCTACCGCACAGCTTAAACCAACAGCCGTAACCACTTCGGTTCAATGGGACTGGAAACGCTACGCGTTGACAGTCCCGCTTGAAGCGTTTGTTAGGCAAGTAAACTCGACAGGATTAATCCTTGCTTAGATAGCTCAGAAACTGAATATTCATAAAACTCTTGGCTACGTTTAGCGCCACAGATATTTATAAGTTCAAGCCCAGCTTTAGTAAAAAGGACTTTACCAATTTGAACCTCGTTATTATTGTCATTTTCAAATTCAACTAAAGTCGGCTGACCGTAGTAGAAGAAAACAGCTTTTTTGGGCAATCCAAAACGCCTATATCCCGAAAGACTTTCAAATGAAATCAGACCAATAGCATCAAGATGTTTTAACGAAGCGAAATTAATACCATTTTTGGTATATATTTCATTTTCAAAGTCAAATATCAACGGGGTTGCACCTCCAACCATCCATACAAACTGACAAAAATTAGTAAACAGCTCTGCGTCTTTCTTGTCCATGGTAGCAACAAAGTCAACAGTCCTTTTTGAATATGTTCCTGGGTTTTGGGCTTCTCCTGCAAGTAAACTAGACCATAACGTTTGCATTTCTGCATCTGAGACTTTGTCACATTTATCAAAGAAATGGGCAATCCAATCCTCTTCTAAGTTATCAGTTTTAGCTGATTCATCTAATTGAGAAGCAGCCTGTGCCGTAATTGCTTCAATATTAGCTTGTTTACGTGCTTCTTGCTGGACAAATCTCTCAATGCCTCTTTGTTGGATTTCATTTAGTTCTATGCCAGCAAGCACCTTTATTTTCTCGGCTTCTACCTCTGCTTCAGCTTTTTTGCGAATTCTTCTTGGCTCATAAAGTACACCGATAGCATTTGAAACCTTTTCAATTAAAACTGTTGCAGGCTTCGCTAAATCACCAAAATTAATAACAGAATTACCATCTGACATAATTGTCCCCTTTATTTGCCTAACGCCCGCCTAAGGGGCTGGAAACGCATTACCACTAAACTCAAACACAACAACCGTAACCACCGCGGCTCAATGGGACTGGAAACGCCACGCGTTGACAGTCCCTCTTGAGGCGTTTGTTAGCTTCGTAGCCTATTGTTTAACAATGATTTTTAAACACATTTTCGTGAAAGCCATTTTACGCAGAAGCATCACTCAAACACACGTCCAACGCCAAAAGCTGTGAAGTGAGCTGCCAAAACTTGCAGCGTTCAAGGTTAAGCTGGCCATTTACTGCATTTCCGACAAAGAAGCACGATTTCAGCGACGATGTTGCTTTTTGTGAAACCAAGTTGACCGAATTGAACATTCAACGACTTTGAAGCATCGAGACTTGTTGGCTTTCAGCGGCTTTGAAACTGCGGAACTTCCAACACTTTCTACCAAATCAGCATCTAGCAAAATTCAAATGCCAAATTGTGCAATTTGAACACTAAAAGCTGATTTTTCAGAACAAGAAGTTTGGATTTTGATGATTTTAGCCTTTAAGAAGCTAACGCCCGCCTAAGGGGCTGACAACGCATACCACTAAACTCAATCACAACAACCGTAACCACCGCGGCTCAATGGGACTGGAAACGCCACGCGTTGACAGTCCCTATTGAGGCGTTTGTTATGTGCATTTTTGCCAGTTGTACTCCATTTGATGAGCAACCAATTCAGCATGGCTTTGACTATGAAACTTTGATACCAAGAACAAACTCATATCAATGCCCGCAGATATACCACCCGACGTTGTGTACTTGCTTGCTGTTATCCAACGTTTATCTTCCACAACGACTAAGTCAGGAAACCGTTGTTTCAGCTCAGGAATATCCTCCCAGTGAGTCGTAACAGCAAGTCCTTTCAGCAAACCGGCATTAGCTAATATGAATGCTCCGGTACAAACTGATGCAATATGTTTAGCATGCTTATCCACTGATGCAACCCAATGAAGCACATTGGACTTATTCATTTCGTTCCTATGGACACCGCCAACAACGATTAATAGGTCAATTTGAGGGTAATTCTGAAACGAATAGTCGGGTAAAACAGTAAAACCACCTCTGGCTTTCACTGGTTCCAAGGTTTCTGAGACTAAAAATACATTCCAACTTCCAGCACCTAATCGTTTAGCTGTACTGAAAACTTCGAAAGGTCCTGAAAAGTCGAGAACTTCGGCCTCATCGTAAATATAGATACCAATGTTCATTACTGCCTCCATGCACATAACGCCCGCCTAAGGGGCTGACAACGCATAACACTAAACTCAAACACAACAACCGAAACCACCACGGCTCAATGGGACTGGAAACGCCACGCGTTGACAGTCCCTCTTGAGGCGTTTGTTAGGTTTACGGCATCAATATAACCAAAGTGAATATGAAATCAGATAAAATAAGTAATTAATACATAAGCACCATGCTAATTTATGTGAACCCAACGCACATAAGGATATTAAGATGCAGAAATTACTTTTAGTTTTAACAGTGCTCACTTTCGGAAGCACAGCCCTAGCAAACGATTCCACTTTACTCAATGTCTCATACGATCCTACTCGTGAGCTATACCAAGAGTATAATCAGGCATTTACTACATATTGGGCAAGCCAAAAAAACAACACATCAAGATAAATCAATCTCATGGAGGCTCTGGTAAACAGGCAATTACAGTTATTAATGGTATTGAATCTGATGTGGTAACTTTGGCATTGGCTCAAGATATTGATGCAATCGCTAGCTCAGGAAAAATAGCAAAGGACTGGCAATCTCGGCTACCACATAATTCGGCTCCATACACATCCACTATTGTTTTTCTTGTCCGTAAGGGCAACCCAAAAAACATTCAAGATTGGGATGATTTAACCAGAGAGAATATTGAAGTCATCACACCAAATCCGAAAACTTCTGGAGGAGCTCGTTGGAATTACCTAGCAGCTTTGGGCTACGCACTGACAAAAAGTAATAACGACGAAGTCTATGCCCAACAATTTGTAAAATCAATCTATAGCAATGTTAAAGTCCTAGATACTGGTGCTAGAGGTTCATCAAATACCTTTATTGAACGAGAAATTGGTGATGTTCTGATTACATGGGAAAATGAAGCGTTATTGGCTATTAATAAGATCGAAAATCACAATGTAGAAATAATAATTCCGAGCACGTCGATATTAGCGGAACCAACAGTATCGATAGTAGATAAAGTCGTTGATAAAAAAGGAACTCGCGCTATGGCTGAAGCATATCTTGAGTATCTTTATTCTCCTGTAGGACAGGAAATTGCAGCCAAAAACTTTTATAGACCTCGGGATAAAAACATAGCCATTAAATATTCCAAGCAGTTTCCAGAACTAAACTTATTTACTATAGATAAGTTTTCTGGATGGGATGAAGCCCATAAGAAACATTTTTCGCAAGGCGGAATATTCGATCAGTTAAGTAAAAGGTAGTTTAAAAATGAGGCAGAAATCTGAAATCTATAGCTTTCTGCTTCTGTCAACTTGAGTAAATCCTAACGCCCAGCTAAGGGGCTGACAACACACAGCCACACTCAACATTAACAACCGTAATCACTGATGCTAACCGTACCGAAGACGCCACGTGTTGGCAGTCCACTTGAGCTGTTTGTTAGGTGCAGTGTCTAAGTTTTAGTGTGATTCTCACCGCACTACTATCCGATTTTCGTGATTCTCAGTCCTTTGCTCGACCAAAATCACAGTTGCATAATAGCTGTAAATCAACAACTTATGCACCATTAATCACACGATAAGCCTCACATATTGAAGTGAAGTTATAAGGATATAGAGATATATGATTATTGGAGTATAAACTATGACAGAATCAGCACATAATAAAACCAAACGTAAGCTCATAAATAACATCAAAGATATTAAGCCAACACATCAGACAGCGATATTTTATAACAACTTTGATGAAGCCATTGAGTTCAATGATTTGATGCAGAAGATTAAAAAACCTGTCAGTGCTGCATTCAAAAGTATCAATATGATTTGGATGCTGAGATTAAAACATCAGCCTAACTATGGTGTGGTCGGTTACATTCAAATTCTCACCACTGCCGAACTTGATTTGAAATTGCTTAACAAAGTGCTCGCAAAATACACTTGTGAGAACCAAGTTAGAACAGTACAACGTCCATTTGACCGAGAAAAATATACAGATACAGTATCAAAGCAAAGGCTTGCCAATTTAGCCGCCTATTTAGGCTCAAAAACAAGCCCAAGACGATATGCCATAACTAACAAGCCACAAATTAATAAAAACGCTCAAAATTGATTACAGAGCGATTATTGAGAATCATTATCAAAGGAACAAGGGTTTCATGTGATAGGTGTTGTTCCTTTGAATTTACTCTACGAATGACAACAAAATTGTTTAAAGTTCGCCATTATTTCTATAACAATCTACCATTGCTCTTTCTGAGAATCTTTTGATTGTGCGGTCATTAAACCCATCACTATATAAAACTGACTCTTCGTAAGCCTCTAAGATGACCGTTTTCCCCCATTCCATATAGTCACCATAAGTAATGTTTTTGAAGATTTTTTTATTATAAGTTTGCTTCGTTTTTGCTTCCTCTACAAGGATGTTAAAATTTTTTAATAGTTCTGGTAAAGATGCAGATGGATCCATTCTATCGCTTATAGACGCAAAAGCTAAGTCGTATCGCATTTTGCAAAATTCATCCAGTGTTAACTTTGCATAAACTTGCGGTGACGCACCCACCAAAACCAAACTCATAAGCATTCGTGAAACATTTTTAAAGGTTAACATTTTCACAGAATTCACCTTTTCGTTGAGCAACCTAACGCCGCGTTAAGGGGCGCAGGCACGTAATACAAAAGTGACCGCATCACACCTTAACCACTAAACTTACCGCAAACTGAAAATGCCACGCGTGCCAAGTCCCGCTTTAACGCTTTGTTAGGCTATTGACTGCTTAGAATTTCTTCGATTTCTAAGATTATTTGCACACTTACATTAACATTGTCGGCAAATGCCATAGATGCTTTATTTTCTTGTAGCGCGCCAAGATAAAACGCTTAAAATTTCAAGATAAATAAAATTCAGAGA
>OBRH01000040.1_pt1 | contig 29490 bp, 15 predicted proteins | sample 1475571 | NCBI WGS metagenome assembly OBRH01 (sample SAMEA3360674, study PRJEB22359) | human gut metagenome | biome: ENVO:urban biome; feature: ENVO:human-associated habitat; material: ENVO:feces | place: Bangladesh | collected 2011 | reverse complement strand
ACTGCCGACTGAATAACACATCCCCGTCAATACGGTTCTTGCTGCACGCTTACAGTCATTCCCGGGGCAGTACTTCATCACCTGCCACCAGTACCCGTGTCAGTACTTTGAGACCTGACGCAATTACCCGACTCAGTACTTCAGAGCCCACCGCCGGTACCTGCCCGGCGATCGCCCCTGTGCAACAAAATAAATCAACCGTTATCAGACCACGATCGTTCGTATGCGCCGCCGATGACGCGCGCCTGAAAAACGCGTCAATATGAGTTCCCCGGAAGCTTACCAACCTTGGGGAAAGCTGGTTGTAACACTTGAGTGCGGATCACCTGCAATCCCCAGTATTCACCTGCCAGAAGGTGTCAGAAAGGGTTTTGATAGCCAGTTTGAGTGGACCCACACCGAGTCAGGCGTTAAATACTTAGGAGTAATAAGACGCTATGCGCAACCTTACTGCGTTGGTGAGACCGATAGCCATTTGAGAGTTGGTGGTTCGTCTGATGGTGATTGCCAGAAAGAATCCCAGGTAAATGAAAAAAGAGAAGTATCTCTCTATCCTGTGGATGGAGTATTGTACCCTGCGGGCACATATGAAGCTAATTTCACTGTAGCTACCTTCGCCGGGTAATTAGTTCCTGTTGATCCGGGATTCCTCCCGGGTCATTTACATTCTTATTTTGGTGATGAATCCAATGAGTAGAACATATATTTATCGATACGCCTACAAGCCTGACCTTTCCGGGCGCCGTTAGTGACAACTTCACGGACAAGAGAAATAATTTTATGCCGTTCCAGGAAAGGGGCAGTATTCCTCGCTGTTGTCCCAGAGCTTTATCTTTACGCTTAACCTCTTTCTACAGTTCTCGTAGATTATTTTTTGTGTCACTTAATGCCCTGGTCTGTTCGAATATCTTCCGTCCGTTTTCTCATGCGCTTGAATTGAGATAGCCCGCCGTTTTTACCTTTTAAACAAACAATCCTGTGCGTCGGCAATAATCAGCAAGCTCCATTTCTGACAGCGTAGCCGTCTCAAGAACAACTGAGAATCGACGCTCCGGTGTCCAGTCTTCAACATCAACGGAGGTAATCTTTTCATTTTCAGGTAAAAGCCCTTGCTCCACTAACTCATATCTCCATTTTGATACAACTGAGGCACTGATCTTTAGCTTACGGGCTATCTGACGATGTGACCAGCAGTATGGTGGTAAAAGCCATATCAGTCCTTTCTCTTTGAGCTCACTTGGTATTGGTTGTCCTGGCATTGTTATCTCCTTAAAAAATTGAGGCGACAACTATGCTGACACAGGGGGTACTCACCGATCTCCTTCACGGTAATACGCACCTAGTCGTCAACAGGTAAATATTTTCCTTTTGCAACTTTAATGAGATATTTTCTATTATAACAAGTTGACAATACACAAGCTAAAGCATTTCTTAATTCGGCATATTCTAATTGCTCAAGATGAACATACCGCCTACGCAGAGCATCTGTTATCTTATCCAAGTCCAGTATTTTCTTTGATGGGACTAATGCAATCAAGGCCTGTATAAAAGCTAATGCACTTCTGTAAAGAAGGTTTCCAGCAGGTAATGATTCACTTAGTACTTTATTTCTATATGGATTTTCAAATGCAACTCTTCGGGCTCTTACCGCAGCTAATGGTGTGGGTAACAATCGTTGAGTAACTGAATTAAGATTGTCCTGGGATATTGTTACATCAAACTCGCGAATTTTATTAATTTCATCTCTGGTTGGTGACAACTCTTCATTCTTCTTATTACAAAGCAAACAATTATCATCAGAATAAAAAGGTACCATCTTTTTACATATGCTACAATTTTTTATTACCAGATGTATCCCTGAGCCTAATTCATTTAATTCAAATTGTTTATTTTTTATGTAATTAACAGCTCTACATGAATCTCTGAACCAATATATAATCGGGTAAGGCAAATAGGAATACAAATAATCTATCCACATTTCTTCTGGAGAATTTCTTTCATCAAATTCAACAAGCCACGAAGAAAAGTGCTTCGACCATGCTAATTTTACAGTACTGAGTTTTAACTCTCCTTCGCGGAAAAAACCGGCCATAAGAACACTGGAGGAAGAGTTATGCTTTGCTTCATTAATTGCTCTCTGAACCTCCTTTCTGTTAACCAGTTTATGCAAAAATTTATTTTTTTCTCTCCATGCTAATTTCTCCGAATCATAAATTGCAATAAAAGCAGTTGTAGCTCTTGAATAAGCACAAAATAACTGTGCATCCTCCATGCTTTCGGAATACAATGTAATCACGACAGATGATTCCATACCTCGAAAACGAGATACTGTTTCAATATTCACCCCCAAAGTTCTCATATCATTCTGGAGGGAATTTTTCACTAAATCCGTAGGAACAAGGACAGTAATCTCATCAGGCAGTACAGAACTTTCTTTCAATTGTAAAATTTCATTAAGCAATGTGGAGAGTGGATCTGTAACAACTAATTCTTTTAGCGTATCCGGTTCGTTATTCCTAGGGGAAGTAATTTGGTATGAGGCAGGGCTGACAGCTATTAAATAATCAGTAACGGCTCTAGGACATCTTAACACAACAGATAAGTTAAAAGAAAATTGGGGATTTATTATTCGCTGAAGATCAGCGTAATTTGTTCCTTTTTCAAAGGAAAATGTTTGAGTTTCATCACAAAATGCGATAATCCTTTTATTTTCGAACCAACAAGATAAAGTCTCCAGCCACGAAGAATGTAACGCCTGTGCTTCATCAATGATTAAAGCATCATAATCTCTTAGTTTATTTTTATTTAATGCATTAAGCAAATCTTCGCAGCATCCTGATTCAAACCAACCTGCCGGAGACTCAGGGGACAGGGATAATTTGTTTCGAGCCTGATGACAAAGTTTGTGCCAGGTAAAAACGTCGCATAATGACTCCGGAGTTTGTTGCCGAATATATTCTGAAAGAAGGTTATTGAAAGTAATAAATAAAACCTTTTTTTGGCCTTTAACAAGCCGCCGTGCAAACTCGATTCCAATCAGGGTCTTTCCTGTTCCTGGCCACCCGGTTACAACAACTCTTTGATATTCTGACAGAAGTTCAATGACCTTGATTTGTTCATGTGTGAGCCTTAACCATAATTTATTATCATAAATAATACGGATTCCCCAGTCAGGAGTACCATCAAACTCAGGACATACAGATTTTATTATTAGTTGAACCCGTTCATCCCCCAACTCATTATTTCCCAATGCATTTTTCCAGTATTGCATTATATCAATAGTATGCTTTGCCATTTCCGGGAGTTGGCTTTTATCAACAAATATTCCCCTGAATGGTTTAACAGCCGCATCTACCATTGCTGCATTTATAATTTTATCATCGAAATAACTATCAGGAAAAATAAAACCATAACCGATACGCAACCGTAACGTTGTTGCTCCCCCTAACCAACGGGCTAAACCATGGACATTGTTACGTGTTTGCTTCACTATATCTACATGTTTTTTTGTTTTTATATGTACAAAAACAGTACCTTCTACGCGATATATTCCACTCTTTACCTCTAACGCCAAAACACCATATACAGGATGGAGAACAAGAAAATCAATTTCTCCACTCGGAGGTAATTTCATCCCTAAATTTCGTGTCGCCGCACTTAACCACGGGAGACTATGAATCACTGTGAAATCATCGGACAGACCTTCTTTTAACAGTGTATAGACTGTTTTTCCCCATAACTATTATTATCAATAGGTCCAAATGCCGGAATCATTTTGGCCATATTACTATTTCCTTATAACATGTTTCTGACAGGAATCTGCATTTGTTACATAGCCCAGTAATTAAAAATAACTTCCGCCCGTTTTAAAATTTACTCATACTTATTCCGAAGCAGACTCTGACTAACCAATATATACAATCTCCCTCCACACTCTCATGCAGCAGCCAGCTAACAGTAGTTGACTGCCTCAACTTCAGGGTGACTTCTGCCGTTACTTTTTTAACCCCTCCCCCAACGCCTAAACGACACTTTCGTTTTCTGTAGTGCCTCATAGAAAGTATGAGCTTTAAAGCTGGTGTAATCAAAACCCACTGACACTACCATTCTGACAAACATGCCGGTGGATGATGCCCGACTTTTCCATCATGATGCCTGTTTAGTCGGGCGTGCACCGTACGGATGACATCTTTCACCTGGCTAGTTTCATACAACGCATCGTAAGCTTTGTACGCATCAACCTGCAACTCTCACCTATATTCTGCCAGATGATGTTGTGAATCTTCGAGGGAGAGCTGCTTTATCATCTGCGTATTCTGTTCTATTCGATCACGGATTAGTCGTTACTCACCGATCACTTTCACGGTAATACGCATCTGTGGCTATCATCCCCACCACCTCGCCGGTGGCTGCATCCGTGGCACAGGCAAGAACGTTATTTCCCTGTGCCACCAGTGCGGCATTCACCACGGCATGAGCAGCCACATTTGCAGCTTTATTCACTTCACCGGTAAACGAGGCTGTGGTCATGGAGTACATTCATTGCAGTGTATTGAGTAACTCAGCCATTACATGAGACGCATCCTGTTTATAAGCTAATTCCCAACGGGTCTGCCAGTTTTCCGGACGACCGGCACTTTCCCATTCAGACAAGGCAAGTGCATTAATAATTTCCAACTCGAACCATATTTGCTGGTAACTCTCTTTACTTTCCTCATTTTTGAACAATTCATTCGACTGCACAAATTCTTCCGCATAGCTGACGAATTTTGCAAAACTAGCAACATCGTTCAGCGAATTCTGTGCATATTCACAAATAATATCTTTCTTACTTGTCACCATATTTAACTGTTACAACCTTTCCAGATGAATTTGTAACTACAGATACTTTATTCTCAGGATCAAAGTGTACTGTTGTACCATTTCTGCTGGGAGTTGATTTCCCATTTTTAATCACATTTTCAATAACAGATGGCGTTATCCCTCTGTCCTGCATTCTATCCAATGCATGACCAGAATACTCTCTATTACTAATAGTAGCTGGTAGGTTCCTGACAGGCTGATAAGATGGGTTTTTAGGCTGATTCATCTGATTGTATCTACTTCCCATGGGAAGTGTTGCTGATAACTCATCACTGGCCTTATTTATCAGCTTAGACGCTTCAACAACATCTCCCTTCTTCAACGCCGTCTCCGCAGCTTTAATCGTCTTGCTCGCAACATCTCCAGCACCGGGAATAATACCTACTGCAGCAACCAAGTAATCCAGAGCGCTTTGTGCCTCCGCAAAACTCTTGATATCGCCAACCACTGGTACAAAATCCGCCCCTGTCGACAGAATAGTTTTCAACTCCTCCCTACGCTGAGAATACATCTTAGCTGAACACGCATCAGCACTCATTCCCTCACAATTTTCTTTCCTGTAGCGTTCGTTTTCTGCTTCAACGCGTTCTTTCGCGACCTGCTGAGGTGTCTTACCCTGCGATGTTGCTTCGGTTAAATCACTGAGCGCATTATTCTCAACAGCATTCTTCCCGCTCTGTGCTCCCACTGCTGCTGATGCGGTGCTGTTTCCGGTTAGACCGCTGGCCAGCCCTGCTGACACAGTTGCCAGCGTACTTATCGTCTGCTTCTGCTCTTCACTGAGGTCTGACTGCTTCACGCCAGGATACAACATTCCGGCAATTGCTCTGGCTGCCAGCTCTCCCGTTGCTGCGCCTGCTGCACCAGCAGCAATATTATTACCCTGCATTGCCGCCACTGCACCGCCCAGAATGGCGTGAGCAATAGCGTTTACTGCCGGGTCTTTTTCTGTTGATTTCAGCAGATGTGCCAGTTCCGGTGCTGAAGCTCCGGCCAGAGCACCTGCTAAATTATCCCCCGCCAGTCCCTGAAGCGCGGCTGTCGCGGCCTGGATACCCCGCTGAATTTCACTACCAGTGCCATACTTCGCCATTTCATTCCTGTAAGCCTGCGTGTCACGCAGTTTCGCAAGATATTCCTGACGTTGTTTCTCTGTTGCATTAGCAGGAAGTGTTTCGTCGGTTGCTTCCTTCGCGGCCTTCAACGCATTCAGTTCCCCCTGCGTCCGCGCGATATCCGCCACCTGACTGCCTATGTCACTGATAAGCCCCACTGTCTGCAGACGCCTCTGCTCTTTCTCCTTGTCAAATATCGGGCTGATACTGTCATTAGCGTGCGCAGGGTCACGGCTCAGGTTCGCCAGATTCTGCTTCTGATTGTCCCTGTCCCGGATGGTGATAGTGCCTTCTGCCACTGCGGCCTGAGTCGTTCCTTCCGCATGTCCGCTGTGACCTCCGGCGGATATCATGCCACCCGGCATGTTACCCTGAAATTTATCCCCGAAGCTGCCACCACCGCTCAGACTGATTCCACTGTGACTGACTTTATAATCCGCTTCGTTGTGAAGGTCACTGAACCCCAGCGTTCCGGTATCCAGGTGGTTTTTATCCGGTGTGGCAGTGGAGGCAATCACCGCACCATCCAGTTGGGTATGTCTGCCCACTGTAATGTCGAAGCCGCCGTCACCGGCAAACATTCCGGTTTGTTCAGCAACGGAATCAAAGCGGCTCTTCATCTTATTCCGGGAGGCAGCGATGTAACCTGAGCCGGTCATGGAGCCAAAGGTAAAACTGCCGCCGGCAGCCACGCTGGTCTGTTTACTGTCGTACTTACTGGTGTCCTGCTGGCTGCTTATCAGCAGGTCGTGGCCCACATCGGCGATAATCCTGTTGCCGTTGACCTGAGCACCGTTCAGTACCGTATCCCGACCACTGTTGATGGTGACGGTTTTACCGCTGTCTGTTGTGGTTTCAGTCCACTCAGTACCGTTACCTTTCTCGCTGCCTTTTGCCGCATTAACGCTGGCAAAGACGCTGATACCGGCACCGTTACCACCGGCACCGATACTGACACCCACGCCACCGCCACTGCTGCTGTGCCTGCCCGTTGTTTTTTGTGTGTTTGCAGCGCCACTCAACAGAACATCATTCGCAGCATCCAGGCTTGTGTTACCACCGGCCTTAAGCTGGCTTCCTGCAATCACAATATCTCCGCGGTTATCGCCCCTGTTTTTGCCGGTTGCGACAACAGACAGATTATTCCCGGCATTCAGCGTACTGCCGGATACTGTGTTACTTTCAGAATGTTGTTGTGATTTCGATTTCTGGGTGGTTAGCGACAGGCTGACTCCCGTCGCATTCGGGTCACCGGTTGCGGTGGCCATTGCCGCAGCCTGTCCGGCCTGCACACCAGACAGCGCTGTCTTTGTGGCCTGCAGGACTTTCAGACGGCTGTCGCTGGTTTCTTTCGCCTCCCGGGCCATGGTGGCAGCATTATTGATGGCACTGCCCACCGTGCCGGAAAGGGCAACCGTCAGCCCGCTTTTCTTCTGCTCAAATTTTTCGTCCACAGTACGACGGTCATGCCCCGGGTCAACCACCACACTGTCACCGGTAATGCTGATATCCCGGTTCGCAATCACATCCGAACCGCTGATATGAGCCTGTTTGCCCGCGGTAATACTGACATTACCGGCAGTGGAGCCGATGGTACTGGCACTCTGACTCTGCGTTGTCCCGGCCTCGCGGCGGTCGTGCGTTGTCTTACTGCTGCCAATGGTGAAACCAATACCGCCGGTACCCATCAGACCGGATTTCTTCGTTTCCTTAAAGCGCCAGGACGTATCTGTACTGGTGGCAGCAAGAACATCAACATGGTTACCCGCCGCCAGTGACACATCCTGGTCAGCCACCACATCCGAACCCTCTACCGTCAGGTTATCACCGGCGTTAACGGTCACGCGGTTCCCCGACAGCAGGGAGCCTGCTTCACGGGAGGCACTGTCCTCACTGATGGTGTGGGTGGTTTTCTTACTGAGAAAACCTCCGCTTTTTTTCTTCGTTTCCAGATAGTGATAGTCACTTTCTGTCGCCGTGGTCAGGGCAACATCACGACCGGCATTCACGCTGATATTGCCGGTTGCGGTAACGGATGACGCAACAGCGGTGATATCCCGTCCTGCGTTGACGGTGGTGTCACCACCGCTGGCGATTTCCGTTCCCTGCTGACGGACTGTCTCGTTAATCTCTTTCTTTTTCTTCGACGTATAGCTGTCGCCTGCGCCGGCAGACTCTGCCACCAGGTTCACATCACGTCCGCCCCGGATGACCACGTTATTTTCCGCAGCCACACCGGCAGCCTGACTGGCAACATCACGACCGGCAACAAGGAGGAGGTTATCGCCCGCCGTCACCGTGGACACTGCTGCGTGGCTATCATGACTTTCTGACCTGCCGTTGCGACTGTTTTTGCTTTCCCTGACTGCATTCAGACTCAGGTCGTTACCTGCAGAAAGCAGGGCGCTGTGCCCGGCAGAAACAGAGGATGCCGTGACATCCAGATTATGGCCTGCAGCCATCGCCAGGTTACCGCCGGCGCTGATGCTGCTGCCCTGTGAGGTGGTGGATGATGCACTGTTGTCATCAGTGTGCCAGAAACCGGACTGACTTTTGCTCCCGCTTATCAGGTTTGCGGCAATGTTGATATCATTACCCGCAGACATTCCAAGGGTTCCACCGGACGAGACCGTTGCCCCGGTAATATCAATGTTTTTCCCTGCATCCAGTGAAAGTGAATCAGTGCCTTTAATGGTCGCAACCGGACCGGTGTCCGTACCGCTGAGATGCACACCACCATATCGGCTGTCACTGCCCGCATTCCATTGCTGACGCCGGGTGATATTGCTGATGTTGCCACTCACGCTTTCCAGTTGTACGGTTTTACCGCTGATGACTGAGCTGATATTGCTGATATCCCCGATGGCGCTCAGGTCCAGGCTACCGCCCGCGCTTATCAGCCCCGCATTCAGGTTGTCGATATAGCCGGTACTGTCGAGCGAGAGGCCGTTTTGTGCGTTGATGCTGCCGCCGCTGTTGGTGATATTGCCACCCGCAAGCTGCACGTTGTTCCCGCTGATAACGCTGCCGTTATGCAGGGTGATATCTTCCGGCGACAGATACAGTTTCGGGACCATGACTGTCTGTCCGTTGATGGTGGCTGACTCCCACCACAGTATGCTGCCGTCAAGCTGAGCAATCTGTTCAGCTGTCAGCGCCACACCAAACTCTAATCCCAGTCCTTTCTGTTGTCTGGCCGCGTTATCCATCAGATACCGCATCTGTTCCGTGTCTGAACCCAGTCCGTTGATATAACGTGAACCCGTCCGGCTCAGCACCGCGTTACTGACATACCGGGTATCAAAGACCGCATCCCCCAGGAAACGATAATCTTTTTCCGGTTTCAGCCCGAGGCGGTCAAGAAAATACGATGAGCCCAGAAACTGTTTTTCATCGGTATACGACGGAGCCGTTTCACGTGGCGCCTGACCCGGCTTCGCTCCAGGAAGCTCATACAGTCCGGCAAACAAATGGCTGTCCACCTGTCCGAGACCATCCAGTTTCGGGTTCACCGTAATCAGATACGGACTGTCCGGGTCCGTGGACGGAACCAGGTATCCATTGTTGCCGGAAGGCAGTGGCCAGTCATCACTGATACCGGTCTGACCGGTCAGTGGCGAACCTCCGGCAATATTTTTCAGGGCACCTGCCAGTTCATCGTGCCATTGCGGAGAGCCAACCACCACCGGCTCATACTGCTGCAGCGCTGTCTGTGTCAGACTGTCTCCGCCGGTCTGCTGACTTAACGTATTCAGTACCGGTGCAGAGACCACCGGACTGACACTACCTGCATGTGCAGTGGTTGTTCCGTTATTGATACTGCTGGTAAAACGGGTCTTAACATCCCCGCCCGCCTGAATAACGGAATAATACGTCTTACCGGGCGTGTAATCTTTTTCCCGGCCATCCAGTGAAAATCTGATGGTATTGTTTTCAAATTCCGGTGACAGCAGGGGCAGTTTATCCAGAGAGCCTGTGGCATAGCTACCGTAAAACGTTTTCGGGTCGTAGCGGTATACCAGATATTCATTCTCTGTCCCCGTCTGCCAGCTCTGATTGCTTAACTCTCTGCCCGAAAGTGCGATATCCCCATTCGCCAGGATAAATGACGCCCGGTTTTCCAGTCGTTCAGCCTCAGCAGAAAGATTACGCCCTGACGCAATGCGGCCTGCCGGATTATCAGCACCGGTTACTGTTGTGATGTTCTGGCTGCTGAGAAAGCGCTGTGTGGCACTGTCAGCAAACGGCGCGTAATAATAAAGCGTATCCATTGTGATATTGCATGCCCCGTGCCCGTTGCAGGGCGTACCGTGCTGATTTTCAACTTCACGGGTGAAATAGCCATAGCTGCCGTCAGGAAGAAGGGAAAGGGGAATATCAACCAGAGCATTTCCCATTCCCTGAATGGATGAGGGGTTAGTCCGGGTTGTTGTTGTGGCAGAAAATCCCTCCCGCTGGTTCAGAAGATGCCCGGTTCTTACAACAATATCGCCCTGATGCGTCTCAATATTCCCGGAAGTATTGATAATCTCTGTGTTTGCACCGCCGGAAGCATCCTTCTGTACCCACAGACTGTTGCCGGCCAGGATATCACCATGCTGGTTATGCAGACGGTCTGTAAACAGCTTCAGGTTATTCCCCGCATAAATCAGCGCACTGTTCAGCAGGGTACCGGCCACATTCATTGTCAGACTGCCTGCCGTGCCGGTAAAACCACTGATGGTGATATCACTCCGGCTGTTCAGACTCACATCGCCACCGGCCTGAAGTGAACCCGGTGCGTTAAGGAAAAGACGCTGTGCGCTGAAAACACTGTTGCCTTTACCGGCAGTCAGCGTTCCATTGTTGGTGAATGCCTCTCCGGCACCGAGCACCATGGCATCACCCTGCATGACACCGCCGTTGGTGATGGCATTTTGCGACGTGACGGAAAGGGTTTTCCCTGCGGCCAGGGTACCATGATTCGTGAGGGCAGCAATCAGTTTCAGTGTGACATCACCGGTGGCCACCACCTGGCCCTGACCACTGAAGTCCTGAGCGTCAAGCAGCAGGTTGCCTGCACTGTACAGCCGCCCGGTACCATTTTGCAGCAGTGAACTGCCCTTGACGCCAAGCCCGGAGGTTCCCAGCAGGGTACCGCTGTTGCTGAATGTGTGGTAATTCACCAGCAGGTCCGCACCCTGAAGCGTACCGGTATTATTCAGCGTGGTTCCTTTAACGTCGGCACTGCCGGTGGCAAGTACGCGTCCGCCGTTGACAGTATTCACCACATCCAGCAGCAGGGTGGCAGCCTGTACCAGTCCGCTGCCGGTGTTCGCCAGCACCTGCGCCGTCAGCGTGAGGTTACTGCCGGAGAGGATTTTGCCGTCGTTCTGCAGACGGTCAGTGGCGTTCAGGGAAACCCCGCCACCGCCCTGTATCGTGCCCTGGTTACTCAGGGTCGCAGTACTGACATTCAGTGCATTCCGGCTCATCAGAACACCACCGGAACGGTTGTTCACGCCACCGGAGGCTGTCAGCGTCAGCGTTTCGCCCTGCAGATGCCCGCCGTTTGTGAGTTGTCCTGCCGTGATGGTGGTGGCATTTCCCTGTAATTGCCCGTCGTTTGTGACACTGTCTGCCTTCAGCGTCAGCACACCTGCACTGAGCAGTTTTCCGCTCGCGTGATTGTTCAGCGTCTGATTCACCGTGAGCGTGAGAGCATCCACACCGGTGATGTCACCCGCACTGGTCAGTGAGTTCGCCTTCAGGGTCAGATTTTTTGCAATCCATGGTCCGCTGTTGCTTAAATTCAGTGCACTGAGCGCCATTTCACCGTTCGAGGTGACTTTGCTGCCTGCTGTGCTGACGAGCTCACCCGTCAGACGTGCAGTCAGGCTGTCAGCCGCCTGGATCGCCCCGCTGTTTGCCAGACTGTCTGCGGTGATCAGCACCCGTTTGCCCTGCCAGTGTCCGGAACTGGTAATACTGCCTGCGGTGATTGTCAGATCGCCGCTGGTCAGCAGTGAACCTCCGTTATTCATCAGCGCAGGTTGAGGGGATGCCATATCCATACGGGCGGCAAGCGTCAGCGCGGCTATCCCGGTGAGCGTGCCACTGTTGGTGACACTGTTCTGACGAATCGTGACATGGTTACCCTGGACAGTGCCGCGGTTATCCAGTGAATTTCCATCAAGAGAGAGCGTGCCGGCCGAAAGCAGACTGCCCCGGTTGTCTGTGGTGGCTGCGTTCAGCGTGGTGTCACCCTGGCTCATGATATCGCCGGTACTGGTCAACTGACCGGTTGCCGAAGCAGTAAGGTTACCGGTTGCCAGCACGGAGCCACTGTTCGCCCAGTTGTCCGCCTGCACGGTGAGATTCTGTCCCTGCGTGGTCCCTGCGGTATGCAGTGTTTTACCCCGGAGGGAGAGGTCGCCCGCCGTCAGCCAGCGTCCGTTACGGCCCTGTGAGAGGGTGTCGCCTGCAAGCGCCAGTGCACCGGCACCCTGCAACAGACCATCACCATCCAGCGTGGTCGCCCTGACGTTCAGCGTGTCAGCGATGATTTTTCCCGGATTGCTGAGGGAGGCAGTGTTTAACGTTAAACCATTATCACCGGTGATAAGCCCGCTGTTGCGGATGTCCGGTATATCCAGCGTCAGGTCTGCAGCACTGTACAGCGTGCCGTTCTGCTGATTATCAAGCCTCTGTGTGTTAACGGTGAGTGAGGCCTCCCCCTGCAACAGACCACTGTTGGTCAGGGTCTGTGACTGTGTATTCAGGGCGGAACCAACAAGCACACCGCTGCTGGTCAGTTCCGGCGCACTGAGGCTGAGCGACGGGGCGCTGCTTTTCCCGCTGTGGGTGAGCTTTTCACTGGCGTTCACCGCCATGGTCTGTTGTGCTGCCTGCGTACCTGCAAGACGTGCATCTCTGGCGTTGATGTTGAGATTTTTACCGCTCTGAAGCTGTGCGCCCGCTGCGGTACTCAGTTTGTCTGCCTGAACCAGGAGGGTGTCACCGGCACTGTTTTCCCCGTCCAGCGCCACTGTTGTCACATTCAGCGTCATCGCAGCATCGCTGTGAGTGACCGATTTTTTACCGGAGCTCAGCGCCTGCGCACTGACCGTCAGCCCTTTGCCGCCGGACAGCACACCGTTCTGTGTCACATCCTGCGCCTTCAGCACCAGTACATCATCGCTCACCAGCGAACCTGTACTGGTCAGTTTCCCACTGGCCGTGATATCCACTTTGCCCTTCGCGCCAGTGCGGCCGCTCTGGGTAAAGTCGCGGGTATTCACGGTCAGGGGACCGCCACTGAGCAGGGAGCCACTGTTGCTGAGCGTTGTACTGCCGAGCGTCAGGGTAGCTCCCTGAACGGCGCCACTGTTATTCAGCGTACCGGCATTGAGTCCCGCATGACTTTTCGCCAGCAATATTCCGTCCTGCGTCAGCGTGGTGGCGCTGGCCGTGAGATTCTGCCCGGCGGTTATCTGTCCCTGTGTTGTCAGCGTGTCACTGGCGACAGTCACAATATCGCGGGCCGCGTTAATCTGGCTGGCGGTATCCTGTGTGATGTTTTTCGCGGCAAGCGTTACATCCCGGCCGGCAGTCAGTTTTTCATTCTGTTGAGTGATTCTGCCGCCGGCGGTCAGGCTGAGGTCCTTGTCGCTGTTAAGCGTGCCATTGCTGAGAACGATATCGCTCCGGCTGCTGACGCTCAGGTTACCTCCCGCTTTATGGTCGCCGGTTAAGGTGACGCCCTGACATTTTGCAGTGACGGTCCCCGTGGCGAGACTGTTGTTGACAGTCAGTCTGCCGCTGGCATCCAGGGTGATATCGCCCTCGCGGGCATAAAGGTTACCAAGATTAACCCCGACACCACTTTCAGTGGAGGTCAGATGAATACGCCTGGCGTACATTCCACCGAGAGCACCGGTATCAACGGCAACTTTCGGCACATCACCTTCGCCCTTCAGGGCTCTGACACGACCATCTGCAGTTACACGGTTAGCGCCTGCAGTGACAGTTAAATCCTTCGCATGAAGCGCGGCATTCACTTCTGTTGCACGGGCAATAATGGATACGGCATCGCTCCGGGTGCCGTCCAGGCCCGCGCCATTGATGGTGATACTGCCTTCAGTCACCTCCAGCGCCTGCAGGCTGCCGTCGGCATTCATCACAGGTCTGCCCGTGGTGAGCGTCGCGTGCGGCGTGTTGATAAAACCACAGCCGTCACAGGTGATACCATACGGGTTGGCAACCATCACATTTGCCGCTTTGCCGGCCACTTCCGTATAGCCCTGCAGCAGTGAACGGTTACCGCCGGTCACTTCGTTGATGATACCCTTCGCTTCCCCGCCCGCTTTCAGGTTCGGGTTATTCTGTATCAGTCCACCAAGCTGCGTCGGATTAAGCTTACCGGTGGCATTATTGAGAATCAGCCCTTCCTTCCCGACGTTGTAATCCGTAAACCGGTTATGCGAAATCCCGGCCCCGTTCGGCGTGGCAATGTTCACGACCGGCACACCATTTGCCGCTTTATCCATTCCGGCCCCGTTTTGTGGGGTGATGACGGCCCCCACAGCCGGTAACAACGGCTGCCCGGCGATAATCGCACTGACCAGGTAACTCAGCAGGCGGTAAGTGAAGTGAACGGGAGGCTGATTCATGGTAATAATCCCTTAAAACGCGACGGCAACGCGCCAGTAAACCGTGAGATGGTCAGGGGCAAGCCAGTCCGGGTAAACCAGAGGCAGCCCGGCAGTGAACGAACCGGAAACATAGTCACTGGTGGTGCTGAGCCCGGCAGCACCCCCCCACAGCGTGCCGGACGAGTACGGGTCATCGCTGTCAGAGTGCAGCCAGCCGCCGTCCAGTGCAGTCACTGCACGGACTGTCCCCACATATGGCAGGGAGAACAGAGACCAGGCCAGCTCATTCCGCAGATAACCGCCGTTATTACCGGAGATATACTGCTCCTTAAAGCCACGCACTGAACTCTCACCCCCGAGGCTCAGTTGTTCCACACCATGAAGACGGTCCGGTGACCACTGGGCATAAGCGCTGGTCAGCCACCACACCCTGTCCGTGACGGGGCGCTGAAAACTGGCACTCACCGACCATTTCCGGAACTGATTTACGGGCAGGTCTCCCCTTTTCCCGTGGTCGCTTTCTGCGCCGAACCAGGGCATCCCCCGTGTGAATACCGGATTCAGTGTTCCGACACCCCCCAGAAACTTGTGTGTGTGATTCAGCCCGACAGAAAATGAAGTGAGTTTACGGCTGCTGCCCTGAAGCAGAACATCATCCAGATAATTGTGAATAATGCGGTGCTGCAGACCTCCGGTCAGTGCTGTCTTCATGTCCCCGTTACGGAACAGGACATGCGACAGTCCCAGCCGGTGAGTCTGCAGGTCTCCCGTGGAACGCCACCGCCAGCCCCGGTTATCAATGGTGCTGAGGTAGTCACTCCATGAATACGTATAATCCACCAGGGTATAGCCATACGGCAGACTGACACCGGCGGCAAAATTCCTCGCATCATGTGACACCGAAAAGTCACTGCTCCGTCCCCCGCTGACAAACCAGTTGTCAGCCAGCCCCAGCGGATTATTAAAGGAAAGGACACCATTTAACTGCCCCGTACCGGTATTCTTCTGCCCGCTGTTGTCGATACCCACGCTCCCTGTGACGGGCCATTCCGGCAATGCCGTCAGTGTCACCACCGACCATCCCTCACGGTCACCGGGCGATATTTCAATCTGTACCGGTTCCGTACGCAGACGATTAATCTGCTCCATCCCCTGCTCAATATCCCGCAGGTTCAGAACCTTCCCCTCCATTCCCGGGAAAACCATCTTCAGGGTGCGGGCAGGAAGGTCAGCGCCTTCCGCCCGGATTTGCTGCAGCCTGCCTTCCATGACCGTTATGTGCAGTACGCCCCCTGAAAGGTCCTGCTCTGTCAGAAAGGCCCGGCTGGTGATATATCCCCGGCGTATATAGCCGTCCGTCACGGCATCCGTGACCGCGGTCAGCCCCGTGATATTCAGACACTGATTCACCCACGGTGCCACCAGTCTGTCGGTTTCTGCAGACGTCAGTCGGGTGGCCCCACTGACAACAATGCGTGACACCGTAAAGCAGGTGCCTTCAGTACCGGCAGACATTTCCGGAGACGGCGTGATGGTCAGCGGCGCACTGCGCTCCAGCGCATCACGCTGACGCTGGTTTTCATCCAGCAACTGCTGCTGTTGCTGCTGAATTGCACTGCGGTCACCCGGAGACAGCATGGCTGCCGGAGACGAAAATGAAAGAATGCAAAGGCAGGGGAGGAGGGAAAAATAGCGTACCACCTGAGATAAGGTACGGATCCTGAATGCGTACTGACCGGAAACCATACCAGGAAACGACGTTCTGTTCGCCAGTAAGTTATCCTGCCGGTGCTGCATATTCTCCTCGTGTCGTGGGTATTCAGTGTAAATTAACGTAAGTGGAATGTCAGTGCTGAAATTTACACCAGATAAAAAACATACAGAAACAATCCTGTTATGTAAAATCCGGAAAAAATGTCAGAAATGTGATCAGAGTTGTGTTTTAGGGAGGGGAGAAAGGAAAACAGTCATCCTTTGATGGTAAAAAAGATGTTTCCTGCAGAGTAACACTCAGGGATGCAACACAAGTTCCAGTTCAGGTGTTGTGGATTTGAGTAAAAAAACAGTCATAACTCTCCTGAGAACCTGAAACTCCTCAGTGTGTTCTTATAAATGGAAAATGCGCAATAACGATGATTCCAGTCACTACTGATAACGCGTTTTGCGTATGCCGAACTGTGATCGATTCAGGTGTCATTTTGCACGTTTCTCATCTTTGATGTAACCCACCATCCCTGACCTGGCATCGCAATAAAATTAAGTCTGAATAAAAATTACGACAATTTCACAGTTTCCGTCGATTGTGGCATTATCAGCAGCATCCACCTCCGGGGTTTACACCGGAGCCTGAACAGGTAAACTACCTGTTCATCCTGTTTATTATCCCTGAATGCTTATGTCGCAGTTCGATTTTACCAGTCTGGATCCCTTTGCCCGAGCCATTTCTCCTTTTGAGGAAATGGCGGCTTATGAGGCGTTATGGTCAGAAAAAGGCGCGACATTCAAAACTATTGCGGATAAATTTCGTGCAGCACCAACCGGCTCGCTTCCTTCTGACTTTGTCTCAGACAGCATTATTGCTGCTTTTAAAAACCGGCTGAAAGAAATTATCGCGCGTTACGATATTGACGATCTGGGGATACGTGTCCATGGGGCCGGAGAATATCCAGAAAAACTGCGGGATGCGCGGAACCCCATAGAACTTCTTTACTATCAGGGGTGGTGGGACCTGATTAACACTCGCTCGGTAGCTGTTGTTGGTTCCCGTAGAGTCTCTGAAGAAGGAGCAAAACGAACCCGCAAAGTCGTCAAATTTCTGGTTGAGGATGGTTTTACCATCGTTTCAGGACTGGCTGAAGGCGTGGATACCAACGCGCATCAGACGGCACTGGCTCTGGGTGGTAAAACGATTGCAGTTATCGGGACACCACTTTCACATCATTATCCCAGACAAAACAGTAATCTGCAGAAAAACATTCGCGACAACCACCTGCTTATCAGTCAGGTTCCGTTTCATCGATACCTGGAGCAGGACTATCGGAGCAACCGAATATTTTTTCCGGAGCGAAATGTCACGATGTCTGCACTGACAGAAGCAACGATTATTATTGAAGCATCAGAAACATCAGGTACTCTGACTCAGGCACGTGCGGCACTTGCCCAGGGCCGAAAATTGTTTATTCTGGAATCCTGCTTTCGTAACCCATCAATTACATGGCCTGCCCGTTTTGAAGCGCAGGGGGCCATTCGGGTCAGGAATTACGAAGACATCAGGAGGCATCTCCGTTGACACTTCGTCTGACTCTGATTGATGAACTGATACGTAAACAACATCATTATCTGGAGGATGGTGATCTGTGTTATTGCTTTGGCGAATACACAGCCCGACAAGGTGCAGCTTACAGCAAAACTAACCAGTTAATCATCAATCTTAAAAAGGGGTATGAACGTCGGGCATTCCCTGATTACCACTATAAAAAGGCTGCTATTGAGTATGTTGCTCAGATGCTCATATCAAATATCGGTAATCTTGAGGAATACACATTTGTTCCCGTACCACCATCCAAATGCCGTACAGATGCCGCTTACGATGACCGTATGACAGAAATTCTGCGAATTGCGCAAACCTACGAACCCTGGCTGGATTACCGGGAACTGGTTGTGCAAAACGTATCAACAATTGCCTCTCATACAGCAGCAAATCGGCCCTCACCAGAAGCAATTATGGCAAACTACCAACTAAATGAACAATTACTGGAAGGGTGCAGGCCCTGGATTGTTATTTTTGATGACGTTCTCACTGCCGGTAGTCATTTTAAAGCGATGAAAAGCCTGATACTAAAACATATTCCTGACGCCTGTATACTGGGGCTCTTTGTTGCCCGTACAACCCGGGGAGCTCAAATTATTTAAAAATGGTAAAGTACTCCTTAGAATGAAAGCCCTTCACCATCAGCCACAATCCTGTACCCCATCGCCTTATAACCCCGCTGGCGTTTATCCCACATTCTGAGCAGCACTGGATACGCGGTATCCACAAAATCAATGATCCTGACATCGCTTTTACCGGTATGCTCTCTGTGTAGACGTCCCGCATACTGCTGTAACGTCCCTTTCCATGACACAGGCATGGCAAGAATCAGCGTATCCAGCGGAGGGTGGTCAAATCCCTCACCAATAAGTCTGCCTGTTGACAACAAAATACGGGGAGAATCAGGAGGAAGAGCATTCAGCCCGGAAATCAGCATAGTACGCTTTTTTTTCGATAATCGACTATGGAGCACAAAGGGAGACAATTTCAGTGTGTTCATCACTGAGGCTATATCATCCAGATGATCTGTACGTTCAGTCAGTACCAGAACTTTACGCCCCTGCCCAAAAGCTTTCATGGCTTCTTCAGCTATCGCCACAGTTCTGTCATGATCCAGAGCAATTTCTCTGAAAATATCCTGGATTCTCGCATCCGATGGTAAATGACCAGATGTAAAACGGGAACGGGTCAGCACTTCCAGATTATGTAGGCTTTCCTTCGGGCGGGCCGCAGTATGGCGAATGGCACCACAGTACATAAAAATAATGGGGTGCAGACCATCCCGTCGGATTGGTGTTGCCGTCAGGCCAAGCAGATATCTGGCATTCGTTTCCTTCAGAATCGCAGAAAATGAAACCGCACCAATATGATGGCACTCATCCACAATGATTTGCCCATAATTTCTGACCAGAGGTTCAACTTCTCCGTGTCTGGATATGGACTGCACCACCGCAATATCAATATTGCCACAGGGTGTTTACCTCCCCCGATAATACCAATACTGTCACCGACCTGCAGAAACACCGCGAGACGCTCCTGCCACTGCTTCAGCAATTCAGTCCGGTGTACCAGTATCAGTGTATTCACTTTCCGTCTGGCAATCACTGCCGCTGCGGTAACTGTCTTACCAAAAGCCGTTGGCGCACAAAGTACACCAGTGTCATAACGGAGTAATGCCGAAACGGCCTCTTCCTGCTCCGCTCTGAGGTTTCCCGTAAAAACGGCATTACATTCCGTCCCGGCAAATCGTTTATCGATTAATTCTGCAGCAATATTGTTGTACCTAAGGAAAGATAATGCACTGTCCAGACATCCCCGGGGCAACGCAATATGTTGCGGGTAATTCTCCGCACAACCTATAACACGGGGCTTATTCCAGACTGACATACGCATGGCCTGAGCCTTATAAAACTCAGGATTCGGAAATGCTGCCAGCCGAATCAGTCGGTTGACCAGGGCCTGAGGTAATTGCGCTTTTTCGAAATAGATCTGGTTTGCCAGCGTGATTATCAGCGGCTCAGTAACAGCAATATTCAGTCTGTTTCCTGATGATTTTTTCTCTTCCCACGGCGTACCCAGGTCTTCTTCGTTGATAAAATTCACATCCAGAGGATGGATACTCCCTGTAGCCCGTAATATCGTCGGTTCAATATCCTGCACATTCATCGGGATCACCGATACAAGAAAAGCCCACTGATCAGGATAAGGCTGGAGATTCATATCAACAAAAACGCTTCCCCCCAATTCACGCGGTCTTTTTTGCAGAGGTAACGCTATGAGATTACCAAATCCCCCTTTTGGCATAGTATCCTGATTAGGAAATAATCGGTCATAAGACCCCAATCGCAGCTGTCGGGTCCGACTACACGTATAGCTAATAATAGCAGTCCCCAGACGGCGAGCTTCGCGGGCCGAAACTCGTGAGGCAAAAAATATCCAGACATGCGCCCCCTGACGTGAACGGGATATTTCCAGCGCAGCAGGTACACCCAGCTCATCACAGGATCGCATGAATGCGGATGCATCCTTCTGCCATTCAGCTTCATCAAAATCAACTGCCAGAAAATAACAGGAATCATCTTCCAGCAACGGATACATCCCGGCAGTATGGGTACCGGCCAGATGATGGTAGATGACGAGATCGGATACAGGAATCAACTGACGGTGAGCGCAGTCCCCACATTTTATCCGGGGCTTACCGCATATTCCCAACTGCCATTCGTTAGCGCAGGCAGGAGAGTACCCTGATTTGCCGCTGGTTTTACTTTCCCATCTAAGTGCCCATACATCATCACGCCCGCGAAACAACCGACGAAATAATGCAACCTTCTCATTGGTGGATAATACAGAAACGCGCGGCACAGGGCTCTGCGGTTTACGTCGCCATTCAATCCCATGAGCTTCAAGTAATGAGACCAGACGGACATTTTCTGCCCTCAATGCAGCTAATTCATCACTGTCAGATTTATGAACCATGGTCGTTACCTGTATCCGAACCACTGAGGCACCACGGCAGAAATTCGGGTCCCCTACACTGATGACAAAGCGCCCCGCCCTCTTCTGCCTATTAACAAGCACCTCCCAACAACTTACAGAAACTTAATTCTAATACCTAATACAGCTGTAATTCAGTTGTGTCGTGGTCGGCCGCGGTTACTTTTTTCAGGAAGCCTGCTACGGCCCAGAATAATACCGTGTTCTTTCTGATCTTGTTTAGCCAGGTAGCTGAGGGCGTAACGTAAGTTGTCTACCGCAGACTTATCACTATAGTGAATCACGTGATCGATACGCACCGGGTATTTATCTTTAGCCCGGCACAGGTGAAAATAACCATCCCCTTCCGTGATCCGCCTCCAGATATCTCCCAGTTGCCTGGATATCCGATAAGATTTCTTGTGACGTTGCCCATCCAGGTAACCGATAAAATGAATATGAAGCCCTTTGTCTGGTGTATATTCCATTACCCAGTAATATCCTGCCAACATCGTTTGGGTTTCACTAAGTAAGCGGTATATTTCCATACACATACTGTGCTTACAGCCATGACCAAAACTGGGCGTGTCTTTCCTGTAGGCAAAATCAATTCTGAAAGGTAACAGTTTAGAAAAACGTTGAAACATACCGTCCATGTGTTCATTCACATCTTTCAGAATCGCGAAATTCATTTCGTAATTGGGATTAGCATTATACATTTTATAGTCCTTACTTTATAAAACTCACAGGAAGAGAGAATTACGTAAATACGGAATGTACAGAAACGCCGTACCACGGTATTAATAAAAGAGATAACCAGCAGCACAGACAACCTGATAAAACTGTTTCGTATTACCTCATTACAGTAATAGAGTAATGATTCAGAATACAGTAAGACTCTCTTAAACTGAGGACCAGAACGAATTACAATAAAAAACACACCTCATATAATTGAGTTTAAGAAAGCACCATTCAATTACTTACAGGAAATAATCTGATCTTCACAAAAGTCAGCATTGAATAGCCACAGGCAACATCGCTATTAGTATTGCCGTACCATTAAGTAAAAACAGAGACTCTGCAGAGAGAGCCTACAGATATTTAATCTCACAATAAGAAGATTATTTCATACAGAAAAGATTATATTTACCCATAAACTGTAACGGAGCTATAACGTACGAACTAAAGACAATATACTCTAATAGTGTGCTGGTACGTAACCACTGTTAAATGCAAACCAGACATACATTCAGCGGATTAACTTTCTCAATATTACGCTATAAGTGTAGTAACATAATTTACACATAACTAAACTCCATACACCACCACACTGTAGTGTATGGAGATATATGCATTACGCACATACAGAATACTCAGCATAAAGAGGAGTGACATTACGATAAAAAGAGGTAAGACAACATAACAGATAACATAACTCCCATTAATAATACTAATTAACCTAAATTATTTATTGAACACGAAAACAATGAAGGTCCCACCTCACCTCAGACTAAAGCCGACAATATCCTGAGCAACACTCTATCCAATAGTAAATAGTGGTTACACCAGTTATATTTACTGACTGACCTGTACCAGAGTTTTCTAATACAACAACGCTGACATGGTAAAGGCATTAGTCTCCTCCGCAAGTAGCAGAGGAGACTATATGTTACTCAACGATTAAGTCGTTCAGAGGTCAAAGTTAGGTGCGACACACAACGTTTTTCCCTCAATAACCGGTACAACTCTGTTTTGTTCATACAGTAAATCCAGTAACCAGTTGATTTTATCCTTTTTCCGGAAACGGTTCGGACCACGCTGTAAAATATCATTTTTTTTCATACAGGGGATCCCCTTCTCAATGCAATAGCTTTTTATCCAGTTGAAAAGTTCAAGCTCCTCTGGAATGAGTCGCACAGGTACGGTCAGGGCAGGGTTGTCAAAAGTTAACGGATTAGACAACCGCACATACTCATTACCGTACCATACTGCTAATTCTCTCGCCATTTCTGCAGTGTAAGGGGAAATGTCCCCCTCTTCACCGCTCGAATGGTGAATAAGTCCTGCCAGTCTTGCCATATACTCTGCATTTTTAGCAGCATATTCCCGGCAATGTCTTAAAGGCCCCAATCCCCCCAGCTTCGATTCCACATCGTTGTAATAATCCGTCCAGATTCTGGCAGCCTGAGGAGAAAAGTGAAGGCAACGTCGTTCACCACTCATCGCCAGATTTTCATCAATAAGCTCATTGATCCTCTGTTCAAACAAATCCTGATACTGTGATGAATAATTATCTCCGGTTATTATTCTTGTCCCCTGCGTTGATGTTGGTTGACACATCAAAAACCTTGCATGATGTCCTGACGTTTTCACAAGTTCTTTTTTTCGCGTACAAAAACCTTTCTGGTAAACATCAGGCTGAATCATCACCGATACCGTCAGTCTTGGATCCTTCAAAATAATTCCGGGAGATGATTTCCTGTCGATGAAAAGAGAACCACCATCCCACAAAGAGTTAAGTATTCCAAGTTTACTCATTGCCCGGCCATCAAAAATTATTCCTCCTTCACTGGATACAAGAGCAAAAGAGCGATTGCTGTCGGAATAATATTTTAACATTCCCTCTATCGTTGTCTCATTGAAAATTGTCCGGCGTATCTGCGGCGGAACAGGACATTTATTCAGATGTCTTTTAAGCTCTGACTCTGTTGCCTTACAATCTTTACCGGCGCGAATTTCTTTATGCAATTTTGACTCCAGTGCTTTTTGCTTTTGCTCCCATATTTCCTTTTCTGTACTGTAATTCTCAACCAGTTTCGCGTATTCTTCCGCCAGGGCTTCATCCCTGAGATAAAATGCTTTCATAAACACTTTATCCACGGTCGTTTTCCTTTCACCGGAATCAGCCAGAATCAGAGAGTAAAGATTAACAGGCCCACGTAAATTTCCAGGTCTGCACACGTCAATCTGATTCTGACAGGCACTTGAGAACGCTGTTAATGCGGATGTCGCCACCATAGCCAAAGGTGCCTGTGTATTTTTTTGAGTTTCAATTATTGCATTTCTCACCAGCGGTGGTAGTGCATATATCGGATAAGGATTTTCTGGTGCAAGTAAGCACATAAAAGCCTCTCTTTTCAGTAATGGGTTAGTAAAATAGCAGCAAATCCTGCTACAATAGCGAAAATAGCTGCTATTCAGACCTGATGCTCTGAGAAATACAGAGCATTTGTAGATCTGATGTTTAATAAACCGATAAGGTTAATTCAGTGCAGACTGTATTATTTACCACGAAACATCATTCATATTTCTCATTCTTAATACCTCCTGAAATTATTTCACTAATACCTTTCCCCCGGTCTTTTCCCTTTCTCCAGAACCATAGTGTAAATATTAACGGCCCCACGTAAATTTCCGGGGCTGCATACGTCAACCTGATTCTGACAGGCAATTGACATCGCTGTTAATACTGACATTGCAACCAGAGTCAGAGGTACTTGTTTATTGTATTGAGCTTTAATTATTGCCTTCCCTATCATTGATGGTCACGCATATACTGAATACGGCATATCCGGTTTGATGTAAGACATAAATGCTTCCTTTTTCGTAATACGTTTCGGTTATAGCAGCAATTACCGCTACAATAGCGACAATAGCTGCTCTTTCAACAATGAATGCTGGAAATTCTGTTTATCAATTAAACTTCTGGCTAAATTGTTCTTATGCTTCTTTTTCCTCCTGAGGTGATCACGTGATGACAAAAACTTATCTGCTCATGGTCATATCTGAAGAAAGCGTATGTCGCACTTCGTCATTAACACCTTTGACTGCTGATCTGGCAGGTACAGTATGTAAAGTAAGCCATTCGTCAATAGCTGATGAACGCCAGCCCACAGAACCACTACCAAGACGTACCGGCCTGGGGAAGGTTGCATCGTAGTATTTCGATAACGGATTCATTTTTTCGTAAATTGTCGAACGAGATATACCTAACAATTGGCTCAGTTCAGGCATCCGTAAGATGCGTGAAGGAGTCCAGCAGTATCCGGATTGATCTGGCATTTTATCCCCCATAGTGTGGTGAACTGTCGTTACAGTTTGTATTCCCCGGGTAAATTTGTCTGCGTAAAAAAATGGGCTGAGCAAAAAGACAATAAATAATTAAAAATCAATACGATAGAAAACAACAGCATTATTGTTATTTTACTTTCACCTTATCGCTGTCGATTCTCATTATCATTCATTGGTAAAAAACAGCAAAAGAGGCCCTGGTAATGACTCCAGTCAGTAGTACAGTGTTTTCGACAAATGAACCAATGGCTTTTCGTGAATTTCCAGGGAGCGTGAAAAGCAAATCGTTTTCCGGGCTGGTCGTTTGATGTGAGTACGAAGTGTCAGATTGTTGCGCTCAATGCGCCGGGTAAATATCTTGCCGACAAGATGCTTATCCTGTGGCATTTCTCTGGTATAACTGCTCCGGTTGTCTCTGGTTATCATGCCTGTGGAGAATGGCTTCAGGAGTTCCGGCAACTCACGACATGTTTCATCAGTGCGAGGACCAAAAGTGTAAGCCAGCACACCTCCAGATTTGGTGTTATACGCATACCAGTGCCACTGCTGACGAGCTTTATTTTCGACAAAACTCCATTGTTCATCAAGTTCGCAGATAAGCGTCACATCGGCACTGGCGACTGGAGATGTGGTTACTTTGCGTGGTGAGCGTTTTATAAAGTGAGAATGACGGTGTTGATATCCACCTTCAGCGTTCTGGAGCTATCGCGAACCCCGACTCCGTTATGAACCATTTCAACAATTTGCTCTTTAATGCCTGGTTTTCGGGTTTCGTAGATGTAATGCAGTTGAAATACACACGTTTGCAGGATTAGCACTGGAAACGCTCATGATCTGAGGTGCTGTGATCATAATGGTACACTTTATAGGAATTACAGCGGGGAGAATGTACTGTAACTGTTGCCATATGGTCTCCAGATACCAATAGAATACCACATTAATCTATCGTCAGAAGGCATCACCGGGGCCTTCTGACATAATCTGTTAATACGTGTTCTATTACCCTGTTCAGAAAATATTGATTCAAAAATGAAAACCAGTTAACAGAAAAGCAAAATGATATAATGTTAAAATTTTATATAGTGCAATAAAAGGAGAATGTTATGTATGATTTTATCACTATAATGTATGATGTCTTTTCATGTTTTGGTGTTCTGGCTAAAAACCAGAATACCCGTGACATCCGAAATATTAAAAATTTTTCCTCACATCAATATTCACTGGGCGACATGTTTGATGAATTAATAAACATTATTGATAAAGAACAAGTATTGAGTACAGAACAACGAAAAGTTATATTTAGGAGATATGAAGATCTCTATGTTAAGCTAATGCACTATTCTGTTTTTACAGACAAAACACATCAAATAATAAAACAAAAATATTTTAATGACATTGTACCAATGATTCTCGCACTCGACATCAGGAACACATATCGCCCGGATAATGAGATGGCATTTTACTATCATATTCATTCTTTTCTCACTCAGATACCGGATAATGAGGATGATATATATCATGCTGCAAGGACATATCTGCGAAATTACGTTAAGTTATGTTTATCCGGATACACACCAGCGAATGCGCATTTCAAAGATATCTTTGATGGCGTATATGAATTCATTCGTAATATTCGCAAAAACAGTACACCAGGAAAAACAAAACTTATCGCAACTATCAACACATGCAAAGAAACCTGTAAACATCTGCTTTATTTAAGTAATGAAGACAAGGAAAAAATAATTTCTGACTTAGATAAAATTCAAGTTGCATGTTATTATCTCACTATATTACTGGCTTTCGAAAGACGAACTTCATTAACAAGCACCCTGGCAACTTTATATAAAATGCTGATAAGCGAAAGAGAAGTTTCAGAATATGAATGCCAGTTATTATATTTAACCAACCCAATAGATGTAATGAATATACTGAACAAATACATATATTACTTTTCTAATGAAAACTCACCATTTTATACACTGAAAATTGACAGTGCATTATCGTGGGATGCCATTGACGCAATACGAGACTATAGTATTTCTGATATTTATCTTTATCCTGAACAAAAAACAATAAATTGTGTCGTTGAGATTGAAAACATTGTCTTTGGCGGTTACATTTATACATTGAACAACGGCGTCACATTACAAAACATAGAAAACACTTTAAAAGATTCTTCATGCCATTATGTCTTAAATGGCTATACAGAATTTGTTAACTGTTTGAGACAACTTACTTCAGAAAAGACTGAAAGTGTTCATCACACCATCAATAAACTGAACTATGAGAAATTACCTTTTGGATTTATCATTGCCGCGTTTGCTATACTAAAGATAGCATTTAAAATAAAATTCAGTAAAAATCATGTAAATATCCGAGCATTATTAAATGACATCAATTATTTTATGACTTATCAGGGCGAGTCCATTAACCTTATTTCACTGGATCACGAATACCCAGAGTCCTGTCTTCAAAATGACACAAACACATATTTATTAGGAAGAGTAATATTTCTGTATAACTCAATGATTTATAAGTTCATAAACTGTCAGGAACATGAAACCAATAACATTCACTCAGCTATGATAAATAACCTATTACAGGAAGTTGATATAGCCCTTGGTAAAATAAATAACATTATAGACAGCAGAAACATATCAGCCCCCATGAACTGGCAAATATTCTTACCCGCGAAAAAATACTTACAACACGGGAAAAAAAAGGAAACCTGATAAGCCTGTTTGATGGATTCACTTTATTCCATTGTGTTGGAATGATAACCTTTCTTATCCATTATCTCAGAACACCTGAAGAAAAAGTTGAAAATATATTTATGTTATATGGTGCAGATAAAAACAATAAACTACGCAGAAGACTGATTTATGACGCACTAGGAATAATTCAGTCTCAGCAGGAGTGAAACGTTAAAACAGGCAAATTGTTTTTTATAAACAGGAGATTGTTGAGTAAGCCCCTGTTTATAAAAATACGCTTTCCTGACGATCTGATAATTATCAGCTCAATACATTTGACATAAAAGCGGTTCCTTAATTACTACTGCTACGATCACATATCAAATCATGATCGTACAATATACATTTTCACTATTATTTATTCACAATTTGAGACATCACATAATCCGCCCATGCCTGCATCATCGGTACACGCTGCTCCAGTAGATCAGTACGATGATATGCCGCCTCAACCTTATTTTTCAGCGTATGAGCGAGCGCCCTTTCCGCCAGATCCCGCGAATACCCCTGTTCACTACACCAGTCCCTGAATGTTGAGCGAAAACCATGTGCCGTGGCAACTCGCCCCGGAATGTCACTGACGGCTTTCTTTTTACGCAGAAAACTTGTCAACACCATATCGGAAAGGATCTGCTGCTTTCTGGGTGAAGGGAACACCAGTTCATCATGCAGGCCACGTATATTTTCCAGAATGTAAATAGCCTGCCGGGATAAAGGAACACGATGCTGTAGCCTGGCTTTCATTCTTTCTGCAGGTATAGTCCATACCCGCTTATGAAAATCAATTTCAGCCCAGCGCATTCCCCTGGCTTCGCCCGAGCGAGTTGCTGTAAGTATCACCATTAATAACAGTGCGCGGGTAACATTATAAGGTTCATCACTATACACACTGGTCGCCACAAAAAGCGGTAACTGCCTCCAGGGCATTGCGGGTTGGTGTTCATCACGTCCTCTTGTCTGCTGAGGAAGCAAATGGTCAACCACATCAACAGGATTTGCCACACAAAAACCGTGCGCCCATCCCCACTGCATAACAACATGAATGCGCTGTTTAACCCGGCTTGCCGTTTCTGACAAGGTTAACCAGACTGGACGCAGTGTTTCTGCCACGTCCGCAGCCGTAATCGAATCCAGCGTTTTTGCTCCCAGTTGAGGAAACGCGTAATTCTCAAGCGTCGATAACCACTGCCTTACATGCTTTGGATTTTCCCATCCTGGAGACAATTCTGCATGTACACGCCTGGCTGCATCGGCAAATGTTGGGATAACGACTTTCTCAGATTCAGCCTTTTTAATCTCCAGAGGATCATCACCTGCAGCAAGTTGCTCTCGCATTATCCGGGCAGTACGTGCAGCTTCAGCAATACTGACCTCTGGGTAAGTTCCCAATCCAGCATTACGTCTTTTTTGTGTCACCGGACTTACATAACGAAAAACCCATTTCCCCCGCCCCTTTACTGAAGAAGGATGAAGGGTCAGTCCGGTAATTCCCCCATGGGGCAATGGTTTGTCATCAGGTTTGATATGTCTTGCTTTCGTATCCGTCAATACTGCCATACGCTAATTCCCGTCACTCTGGTATGCCATCCAGTATGCCATTAGTCTCCCGCTTCACTAAGAATACATTAGATAATATCGGACAACAAAAAGTGTAATACATTGTTTATAATGAAATTATATAACACCCCTGGATTAAGTCAGATTTATTTCAGGCGGTCCCCCTCACCGCCATATTTAAAGAAGAGCTCGTACGAAAGTACGGGCTTTTTTTT
>OBRH01000033.1_pt1 | contig 43552 bp, 73 predicted proteins | sample 1475571 | NCBI WGS metagenome assembly OBRH01 (sample SAMEA3360674, study PRJEB22359) | human gut metagenome | biome: ENVO:urban biome; feature: ENVO:human-associated habitat; material: ENVO:feces | place: Bangladesh | collected 2011 | reverse complement strand
TTTTTTTTTTTATCTATTTTCTGTAATGACTAGTTGACTACTACCCTCGACCCTATTATATTTTCTCCATCGACAACGAGAACGGAGTAGAGAAGATGAGAATCACAGATATCGAAGCATTCAAAGACGCGCAACTGATGGCTCGCATCGCCGTTAGTAACCTGAGCAACAGCATTCCGGCAGACGCGTTCTGGTTCGCCGCAATGCAGGCACTTAAAGCAGCTTACGCAGGAGAGAAGAAATGAAAGTTAAAGCAACTAAAGTTACGGGGTTACATACCCTGGACTATGTGACAGAGGGTAAAGTATATGATGTGTACAACCCAACAACCAGTGGTCTAGGTTGGGTGGTAGATGATGTTGGCGATTCTATTCTCATAGACTTTAGCGACGAAGGCGAGTGCTACCACGGCGTTAAATGGGAGATTGTAGAATGAGCGAACAAGGTCAAGTAAGCCAACCATTACGAGTAGGCCGTAAAGTCAGTCACACCCCTTTCCCGACACGCGAGGAACTGATGGAACGCAACAGTTTCCCGGGGCCGGACAAGAACAAGTATCTTAATCGCATGTGGGGAGAGCGTAAAGAATGACTGACCGTGAATACGAAAAGATGATGGTAGAGGCTGTTAACTCCGGCGTAGACATCGGCCATGTGATGCACGTCCTGAATACTAAAATTGCGGTAGCTGAGCAAATGGTTGAGTCGCTTTACGAGACACGCCGTGAACTGGTTAACCGCTTCAACCTGAACAAAGGTGACAGCAATGCCTAAAATAACAATCGCATCACTCGAGCGCCGTATCCTGGTGCTTGAGTCGGAGAAACAGACGTTAAGCGGGCAACTGTCAATTAACGGTGAGTTTCAACTGGAGGCGTTTAAGTTGCTTCTTGATAAGTTGAAGGCAGACGAAAAGCCTTGCGAGCACGATTACTACCTACATGTGGTTGGTGGATTACATCGAGCCACGTGCATTAAATGTGGTAAAGCATATGGAGTCGCCTAAACCCGTAGTCATTGATGGTGCCCTGTGGAAACCATACTCGGTTAATCACATCGACGCCGACGGGAAGAAGTTCAGCTTCTACATTTTTGCGATTAGCCGTGAGCATGCCGCTTGTGTGGTTGACGATATACGCGAAACGGCGTGGTTGGGCGATGAGATAGTGGGGTGATTATGGCGCGTACCGTAACATCGAAATTTACGGATATTGAATCGGCGATAGAAGAGGCCGTGTACCGTAAATATGCAAACACCAGTGAAACACAGAACTACGGTGTTATCTCGGTAAATGGTATGTTCGAAACACGCAGAGTGCGCGCCTGTCGGCCGCAAGAGTTCATATGGACTACGGAGGGGTTGGTCCCCCGGTGCCTCGTTCTTACTAACGGCAACCATACGGTGTTCGTAGACCTTAACAAGAAAGATATTACTGTCACTAAAGGAGAGACAAATTGATTACCAGCATTCCGAACCTGATTAAAGAATTTGGCACGATGGCGGAGACATGCCGACAAACCGGCATCAACGAAATGACGATTGCCAAGTACAGTAAAGACGTTGATTGCGAGCGCCACGTAATTTATAACAACCGCCTCATGACGCACGTTAAGACAAGCCCGGTGTTATTCACGCGCCGTGGTATCACTAAAACTGAGCAACGCATTGCTAAAGAGGAGAGTGGTAAATGAGTCGTACTATAGAATATAAAGGTAAACATTTTCATGTGTGGGATAATATAAACTATGTTGCCACGGATGAAGACGGGGCCGTGTACGGCTTCGAGTACGAACCCGTTATCGAGGGTCTTGAATGGGTGTGGTCGAGCGAGTATGGAGAAGTACAATGCCTCGGGTGTGTAGAGAACCAAGATACAGACTGGAGAGAATCACTGGAACATATATGAGACTACTAATCATACCAAACGCCTGGGCTATCGCCGTAGCTAACGACCACTACGGCGGTGATGGTAAAAGAGCACCCCGACATGGCCTATATAACTGACAAAAGCCCTCTACGGAGGGCTTTTCTGTACATCCCGCCCAATCCCCTTATATAATCCCTTTAGACGCGTAGGGCGCGTCTGGTGCGCTCTGATGGTCAGACGCATATGCAAGGGGATTCTATGAAGCTGAAACTCAAGCAGCCATCGCCAGAGGTGGTGCAAGCTGCACATGAAGAAGCTGTTAGTGCAAACCGCCGCCGTAGACGACCGCGCGGCAAACAGAGCCTTTATCAATCATCCCGTAATTCCGCCGCGTTGTGGGACCCGGACTATTGCGACGAATTGATTCGATTCTTCGACCGCACGTCGTGGGAACTTGTGCCTACGTCTAAGGGTGACGAACGCCCGCTGATTCAGGATAAGCCACCGTCACTGGCCCGCTTCGCCTTACACATCGGCGTCACTATCCCGATTATTAAGCTGTGGCTGCGCGAGATTCCCGCATTTGCAGAAGCCTGGGAGACCGCACAGGCGCTGGAAGAGGCATACTTCACTGAGACAGGCGCGGCGGGTATCTCTGCTACCTTCGCTGCGGCTAAGCTGGGCCTCAGCAAAGAGAAACCGGTTGAATCCGCCGAAGAAACAGCACCGACTGAGATTATTTTCAGTGTCGCGGAGCCTGTAGGTAAAATCGTAACAACGAACATGGGTGAGGTAGAGGAATGAGTATCCAGCTATCCGCACCACAGGCGTTGTTCCTGAATTGCGATAACAAATATAAAGCCTATGTCGGGGGCTTCGGCAGCGGCAAGACATTTGTCGGCTGTCTGGACCTGCTTACGTTCATGCTCAAGCACCCCGGTACGCGCCTGGGCTACTTCGGCCCCACATACCCCGCTATCCGTGACATCTTCTACCCGACATTCGAGGAAGCAGCTAACCTGCTCGGCCTTGATGTGCTGGTTAAATCCGGCGACAAAGAAGTCGTGGTTACTCGCGGTAAGACAGTGCTGGGGACAGTTATCTGCCGTTCGATGGATAACCCCGGCTCTATCGTCGGCTTCAAAATCGCCGCGGCGGTCGTGGATGAGCTGGACGTATTGAGCCGCGAGAAAGCTGAGCTGGCGTGGAACAAAATCGTAGCCCGTATGCGTCTTGTTATTCCTGGCGTAACCAACCACATCTCTGTAACCACGACGCCGGAAGGGTTCAAGTTCGTCTACGCCAAGTTCAAAGAGAATCCGACGCCGAGCTACTCGATGGTGCAGGCATCAACTCATGAGAACGCGCGATTCCTGCCGCCGGATTACATTAGCTCGCTGACAGAGACTTACCCGGCGCAGTTGATTAACGCATATCTGAACGGTGAGTTCGTCAACCTGACATCCGGCAGCGTGTATTACGCGTACGACCGCCGTAAGCACCGCAGCAAAGAGACAATTCAACCTGGCGACACGCTGTACATCGGGCAGGACTTCAACGTTACGAAGAACGCCAGCGCCGTGTATGTGCAGCGTAAAGACGGCTGGCACGCGGTGGCAGAACTGAAAGGCCTGTTCGATACGCCGGACACCGTGCGCGTAATTACCGAGAAGTGGAAGTCGCAAGGTCACCGCATCGTCGTTTACCCTGACGCAAGTGGCAAGAACCGCAAAACCAACTCGGCGTCAATCTCTGATATTGCGTTACTCCAGCAGGCCGGGTTCGATGTTCGCGCTAAATCTGCCAACCCCCCGGTTAAAGACCGTGTTTTGGCCGTGAATACAGCGCTGGAAAAAGGTAAGCTGTGGGTTAACGACCACTTATGCCCTGAGATAGCCAAGACGCTGGAGCAGCAGGCTTACGACGATAACGGGGAGCCGTCCAAAGACGGCATCATCGACCATATGGCGGATGCTCTCGGCTATCCTGTAGTTTACGAGATGCCGGTGGTTAAACCAGTAATCAACATCCCGGTGACTTTCGCACTTTAAGAGGATTATTCAATGTTAACTATGAACGGTCAGAATCAGGGTGTTAAGACAAAACACCGGGAATGGCTGCATCACTTCGATAAATGGCAGAAGGTACGTCATGCGCTGGAAGGCGACCTTATTCGTTATCTGCGCAATGTCGGGAAGAACGAGCCTGACCCTACCTACGCGGCGCAGCGCCAGGAAGAATACGAGAACGGCGCTATCTGCTACAACTTCACCAAACGTACCCTGGCGGGGATGGTTGGGTCGGTGATGCGCAAAGACCCTGAACAGATTATTCCGCCTGAACTGGAGTACCTGTTGCGCAATGCAGATGGCTCTGGTGTCGGCCTGTGGCAGCACGCGCAGGATACGCTTATGGAAATTGACTCAGTAGGTCGTGGTGGGCTGCTGGTGGATGCGCCGGAGACAGCCGCAGCAACGGCAGCCGAACAGAACGCTGGGTTATTAAACCCGGTCATTGCATTCTATACTGCAGAGAATATCATCAACTGGCGACTCACTCGCGTGGGTTCTGTTAACCGCGTTACGATGGTAGTGTTGCGCGAAGTATGGGAATACTCAGAACCTGGTGCAGAGTTCGAAACCAAGTTCGGTGAGCAATATCGTGTCCTCGACCTGATTGATGGTCGCTACCGCCAGCGCATTTACCGCTTCGATGCCGAGGGTGGCGCTCAGGACGAAGTAATCGAAATCTTCCCGGAACTCGGCGAACAGTTACGCGGCAAAATCCCGTTCACGTTCATTGGCGCAAGCAACAACGACGCTACTATCGACGACGCCCCTTTGCTGCCGTTGGCGGAGCTTAATATTGGGCATTTCCGCAACAGCGCAGATAATGAGGAATCCAGCTTTGTCGTAGGCCAGCCGACTCTGTTTATTGCCCCGGGCGAGAACATGAGCATGGAACAGTGGGCGGAAGCCAACCCTCACGGCGTGCGCATGGGGTCGCGCTCAGGCCATAACATCGGTTACGGCGGCAATGCGTTTCTGGTTCAGGCCGGAGAGAACAACCTCGCCAAACAGAACATGCTGGATAAAGAGAATCAGGCCATCCAGATTGGTGCGCAGCTTATCACGCCGACGCAGCAGATTACCGCTGAATCAGCCCGCCTGCAACGTGGCGCTGATACATCCGTAATGGCAACCATTGCGCGTAACGTAAGCATGGCATACACAGAGGCGTTGCGTTGGGTGGCTGCTATGCTGGGCTTGCGCGAAGGCACGGAAATTGAGTTCAAGCTGAACATGGAGTTCTTCCTGCAACCGATGACGGCGCAAGACCGCGCACAGTGGATGGCAGACATTAACGCTGGTTTACTGCCAGCAACCGCCTACTACTCCGCGCTGCGTAAGGCCGGGGTAACTGACTGGACCGACGAGGAGATTACAACGGCGATTGAGGACGCACCTGTGCCGTTAGGCGCTGTTACTCAGGTAACTGGCGATATTCCGCAGTCGGCGCAACAGCAGGACGCCACTCAGCAATAAGTTCACCTGTAGCCCCGAAAGGGGCTTTCTTATAGTATGCTATTAACTTTAGCGCCACAGGGTTTATTTATGAGCTTACTGACATCACTAATCAGCCACCAGATTTGGCTGCAACGCAACGCATCTGGCGAAGTGAAAGACCTCGCACCGTTCATTCAGGAGATGCGGGATGAAATCAAACGGCAGGTGCTGTTGTTCGGCGACGACGGGAGAAGCACCGCGCGTCTCAATAAACTGTTACGCGACTTAGAAGAAGCACTGACAGGGCTAGCCGGAGACTGGCAAACAAAGCTGACCGAAGACCTTAAGGAACTGGCAGCGTATGAGGCTGAGTGGAATGTGAAAACACTCACGGCTAACGTCAACGCTGAATTTGTTATCCCGACCGCTGAGCAGGTGTGGTCTGCTGCCGAGTTTCAACCCCTATCGTTAAGCGACAAGCCTGTTGACTTCACTAAACTGATGTCTGGCTGGGGCGAAGCGGAGGTCGCGCGCCTGGTAACTGGCGTTAAGATGGGTTTCGTACAAGGCCAGACAACACGGCAGATTGTTAAGAATGTTGTTGGTGCCGGTGGGCTGGCGGACATCTCTGAACGTAACGCGGCTACGGTAATTCGCACCGCGCTGTCCCACGTATCCAACGAAGCCCGTAACGAGACGTACCGCCAGAACGACGATATCATTGAGAAGTACGAGTGGGTGTCAACGCTGGACAGCCGTACCAGCACGATTTGCAGAGCCAGGGACGGGATGACGTGGGAAATCGGTAAAGGGCCGATGCCTCCGGCCCATCCTAATTGCTTACTTGGGGACACTGTAGTATCTACCGGTAGCCCTGTTTCTAACATTTTTAAACGGACGTACAAAGGCCCTATAGTCTATGTCTCTACAAAGTCCGGTCGCACCTTGTCTATCACCCCAAACCACCAGGTATTGACTGCCCGTGGTTGGGTTGCTTCCGGCCTTCTCAATATAGGCGACAAGCTCGTGTGCGCTAAGGACTCTGCGCTCTCTCTCAAGCATAAGGAACACAACGTTGTAGCCAAGTTCTCCGATTTGTTTAGTGCGGCTAATGTAGCGGTCAATCCGGCGGCGGTCAGTACAAGCCCAACCTCCCCCGAAGACTTCCACGGCGACGGAACCGACGGCGAAGTCGAGATTATACTTGTCGACCGCCTTTCCTGGAATAAAGTCAAGTCCGGTCTGAATAAGCAAATCATTGACAAGGAACTCCCAGTGACTGCCGGCGTTGATGACTCCCTCCCTGGCTTTGGCTCTGCGAAGCAGTTCAGCATGGTCGGCCTTTCTCCCTCGGACAGCTTCATGCGCCGCGGCGGAGAGAGCGAGGCGCTCCTCAGGAGTAGCTTTAGCCATTCTGATAAACATAGCGTCGCTGCCGCCGCGGATCCTAACGCCGTTCTCTCTGAGAACGCGTATAACTGGGCTGCACGAAACGCCGATAATCTTTCCGATTTCAACTGGTCCGATGCCGTCGGCGTAGAGCTTGATGATGTTGTCGATTTGGTCTTTAGTGAAGCTGATTTTTGCGGGCATGTTTATAACCTCGAAAATGAACAGAACTGGTATCTTGCAAATGGAATTATAGCACATAACTGTCGCTCCACAACCGCACCCGTAATCAGCTCAGAGTTCGATTTCCTAGATAAAGGCGCAAAACGCGCGGCTAAGGGCGCGGACGGCGGCACTCAGGTAAGCGCGGACACAACCTATTACGAGTTCCTGAAACAACAACCTGCATGGTTCCAGGACCAGGCCCTCGGCCCTGTTCGTGGTAAGATTTTCCGCAACAGCGGTATATCGCCGGAAGAGTTTCGCGTAATATCTGTAGATGGTTTCGGGAATCCGCTCACGCTTAAGCAGATGGCGGAACTCGATAAACGTGTCGCTGATTATCTGAAAGGGGATTAATGATGGGCTTTTTCAAAGTAACTGATGTGCCTTCACGTCGTGTAGTCCAGTTTGCTCGTGTGTCTGGCTCCGGTGAGAACGTGGTGTCTATTGGGGACGAAAGTGTACTAGGTACACCAGTAGACGACATGCCTTTTGCAGATAAAACCGGTATTGCACTACCCGCAGCGGGTATGCTTTACGAGATTCCGTATCTGGCGGACGCAGGCGATGTATATTTCTCCGTACAACCAAAAGACGCCGAACTGACGGACGGCAACGCAACTATCACTGTCGAAGTTAAGGCCGGTAAAGCGCCGTATGCTCTGACCTGGTACAAAGACGGTAAGGAAGTGGTCAACGCCCCTGAAGAGGCTTTGTCTCTGACGGTTAATGCAGCAGGTGAATACTTCGTTAAAGTCACCGATGCCGATGGTGTAGAGGCCGTAAGTAAAGCGGCGAAGGTCACTAAGCCCGAATGATAAAAGGCCCCATTACGGGGCCTTAGTTTTATTTCTTTCCTAATGCTTTCTCGATTGCTCTGTTTGCCAGATTTAATGGGTGGTCCTTATGACAATCCTCAGGGGGTACTACACAAACATCCTCAACGTAATCGCGAAGCTGGCGAAGGGCTTCAATTAATTCAGGTGCTGAGGAAATAAGTTTTGCGTTAGCCAATTTCACTGAGGCCTTCTCCCGCATACTCATTACCTCCGCCACATAAACATCACCCGCCCAGATAGCCGTTCCACGATTAACCCATTCACCGTCTGTACCTTTAAATTTGTGTGTCATTTTACACCTCCTGTTTAAGTTAACTGAATAGTACCCTATTATGTTGGGGTGCGCAAACTATTTATTTACCCATTCCAGTTATTCCACCGAATTGTAAATGTTGGAATAAACTATTCGAATAGTTGACTTTTCACTAAAAATGTGCTAAGCTCCACCTGAGCTTGTGAAGTATGAACAAGCGACCGCGGCGCGGGCAGGTAACGGAGCGGGACGTAAGTCCTGAGTGTAGTTACGCTGACGCGTTCGGAAGGGCCATACTCTATTGCTTGTGTAAAAAGTAACTGGTTTACTGAGATTACGCCGTTTCTATGTTTAAATGATAAGGACTAGCGCCCCGCTTTATGGCGGGGCTTTACTTATCGAGAAAGGAGAAACATGAATCTTAAAGCAACTGTCGTAGCGGGAGCATGTTTCATCATCCTGGCTTACGCACACGGCATCTATCAGTACCGCAGCGGCTGGAACGAAGGCCGGGCGAATCTCGTTTCGCAGCAACAGCAGAAAGCACAGGCTGAGTTAGCGAAGAAAACACAACGGCAGCAGCAGGACGAATCAAAGGCCGCAGCCGCTGACAACGAAGGCAAGACGAAATCAGAGGTAATTACCCGTGAAGTCGTTAAGTACATTAAAACGCCTGGCCGCAGCGTGTGCACTTTCGACGATGCTCGCGTCCTGCTCAAGTCCCGCGCCGTCACCAACGCCAATTCCATCCCCGGATACGACAATGATGCAGCCGCCGTGCAAGCTGGCACCGCCAAGTAGCGACGCGGACGAGGATTTGGCTATCGACGTTCAGAACGCCGAATGCGTACGGCAACTGAGACTGAAAGTGTTCATGTTGCAGGATTACGTGAGGAATATTCTGGAATAGTTGCCTTGCATGTTGGAATAATTTATTCTTGACATGTAAATCCGGGTGGCCCGGGTTCCAACGTCCAGGGGACATACTGACTATGAATCGTTTTTTACGTTATCCGTTCCAGGAAGAAGCTGGGGCAGAAGATAAAGCCGGTGGCGGTGGCGCACCGAAAATGTTCACCGCTGAAGAAGTTCAGGCGCTGATTGAGAAAGAAGTCGCCGGGCTTAAGGCTAATCAGGAAGCGTTGCTGGCGGAGAAGAAAGAAGCCGCTCGCAAAGCAAAAGAGGCCGAAGAAGAACGGCAGCGCGCACACCAGGAGGCGTTAAAAGCCGCTGGTAAGATGGACGAGTTCGAAAAAACGATTCGTAGCCAGTATGACCCGGTGTTAGCCGAGAAAGATGGTCGCATCTCCAGAATGGCAGAGCGCATCCTCGGCAGCGAACGTAAAGCGGTGTTAGGCTCTTTCGCGGGTGACTTTATCACCCCGGAAGCAGTGGACATCCTGGCTCCGTTCGTTAAGACTGAGTTTGAAGGCGATGACGTGGTTACTAAGTTTGTCGGCGCAGACGGCAACGTAATCACGACTGACCCGGAACAGTTCCGCAAATACCTGCGTGAACACAAAGCGTTTTCGCATTTGATTAAAGCAAATGCAGCTTCCGGCGGCGGGGCTTCCGGTAGCAAAGGCGGCGGGGCCGCACCAGCGTTTAAAGACATGAGCGAAGCGGAGCGTTTAGCTCTGTATAAATCGAACCCTGCCGAATTTGAACGGCAACTTAAAGCCCTGAGGAAATAATAATGGCAATTACCACTATCGGCGATATCGTAACTGGCAACATCCCGGTCCTGGCGTCTTACATGACCGAGGACCCGGTAGAAAAAACCGCGTTCTTCCAGTCTGGTATCCTTACCCCGACTCCGTACGCTGCCGAGATTGCTCGTGGCCCATCCAACGTCGCTAATATTCCTTTCTGGAAAGCGATTGATACCTCTATCGAGCCAAACTACTCGAACGACGTATATCAGGACATCGCTACCCCGCGTAACGTGCAGACCGGCGAGATGATGGCGCGCGTTGCGTATCTGAACGAAGGTTTCGGTCAGGCAGACCTGACTGTAGAACTGACCAGCCAGAACCCTCTGCAATCCGTGGCATCTCGTCTGGATAACTTCTGGCAGCGTCAGGCGCAACGCCGTCTGATTGCTACCGCGCTCGGTCTGTACAACGACAACGTAGCTGCTACCGACGCATACCACGAGCAGAACGACATGGTAATCGACGTGTCTGCTACTCTGGGCTTCGACTCCGGCGCATTCATCGACGCTACCCAGACTATGGGTGATGCGCTGATGGGCAACGGCGGCGAAGTGCTAGGTGCTATCGCGATGCACAGCTTCGTTTATGCGCAGGCTCGTAAGCAGCAGCTTATTGACTTCATCCGCGACGCCGACAACAACACCATGTTCGCCACCTACCAGGGCTACCGCGTGATTGTTGACGACAGCATGACCGTAGTCGGTACTGGCCCGGGCCGTAAGTTCATCTCCATCATCTTCGGCAACGGCGCTATCGGTTATGGTGAAGGCAGCCCGTCCAACCCGCTGGAATACGAACGTGAAGCGTCTCGCGGCAACGGCGGTGGTGTAGAAACCCTGTGGACCCGTAAGACCTGGTTGCTGCACCCACTGGGCTACAGCTTCACCAGCGCAGTAATCACTGGCAACGGCACCGAGACCGTCGCACGCTCCGCTTCCTGGCAGGACCTGGCGAACGCCTCCAACTGGAACCGTGTGGTTGACCGTAAGCACGTGCCGATTGCCTTCCTGGTAACTGGTGTAGGTGCTTAAGGTTAAGCTATAATCGAGAGGGACTTCGGTCCCTCTTTTCATTTACTAAGAGGTAAATTATGGCCAAGACCGGAAAAGGCTTGCCGCGCAGCCTTCAGAATGTCGACTTCGGCGACTTTGATATCCCAGTCACGCCTGCTACTACCAGCGTAGTTGGTGGTGTTAAAAAGTCAGCTACTGTAGCCGCGCCCGCGGCCATTACCGCTGGTGCAGGGGTGCAGTCCGCCGCCGCTCCAACTAAGGAAGAGTTCGACGCCCTTGTGGCGGAGTACAACAAACTCCGAACCGATGTTACCGCGCTGCGCACTACCGTAGCAAATCTGTTGACTGCGCTTAAAAACGCAGGAACTGTAAGCTAAAGGAGCTTAAAAATGGTTGATGTAATCAAACGTCGCATTACCGGTGTTTCTGACGACTCCCCGGCTGATGGTCAGGTAGAAATCGACATGGCAAATATCTCACCAGCGTCTTTCTCTACCCCCCTTGCGGCCACCACTACCAAGTCTACCGGGCAGACGATGACCCTTACCGTAGTTGTAACTGGCGGCCTTGAGCCGTACTCTTACCAGTGGTACAAGGATAACAACGCTATCCCTGGAGCTAACGCCACCACCTACGAGAAAACTTCACTCGCTACTACCGACTCCGGTACGTATAAAGTGGTTGTTCACGACGTATATGGTAATATTATCTCCAGTAGCACCGTAGCAACTGTGTCTTAATACAACGGCCCTTCGGGGCCGTAATAAGGAAAGGTCATGGCAGATAACTATGTAATCCGCGAAAAGTACACCCACGTTGACGTTGTTGACGGTCAGGTGATGCCTGTTCGCGGTGTTGTAGAAGCGGATGAACTGGTTGCGACCCAACCGGACAACGAAGAAGCGCACAACAACGGTGGTGGTACTAAGCGTCGTCGCCGTAAGTCAGAGGAATAATTTATGCCGCTAATCGTGGAAACGGGGGCAATCGTCCCGAATGCTGATTCGTACATCTCACTAGCGGACGCCCGCGCGTTAGCGGCTAATTATGGCCTTGAGCTGCCGGAAGACGATACCGCGGCAGAGGTAGCTCTGCGCAACGGCGCTACTTATGTCGGGCTTGCGGAGCCGCAGATGTGCGGTCGCCGTGTATCCGCCGAACAGTCTCTGGCGTACCCTCGTACCGGGGTGACGTTGAATGGGTTCCCTGTAGCAAACAATGTCATTCCGAAACAGGTAATTCTCGCGCAGGTAATCGCCGCTGTTACATATGGTGCGGGTACAGAAGTGCGGGCCAACTCAGACGGGCGCTCTGTGCAGACCGAGCGTGTTGAGGGTGCAGTGACCGTGACATACTTCAACAACGGCAGCAGTGGGGCTACTACCGCTATTACTGCTGCGGACGACGCCTTGCGCCCGTTGCTGTGTGGGGGTCTTAACAATGGCTTCTCGTTTAACGTGTACCGGGGTTAAAAATGGCGAAAACTAAAACAGAGATGTTCACCCTTATCGGTGCGAACATCCCCGATAACACCACCGGACTTATTACCCCCGCGAAGTTACGCGAAGTAATGACGCAGATGGCGGACTCACCTATCTACGCCACTCCAGGAGTTAAAGAAGTTGAAGTTCTCCGCGCTGCATCAACAGTAACACAAGCGCCAACCGCAGTAGATACGGCACTGCAGTTAACTTTCGGCTCCGCTCAGGGAAGTGCATCAGACCCGGTAATGATTAATGCCGCTGGGCTTGTTACGTTCAACACCGCGGGTAACTACGCCGTTCGCATCAAGTCACAGGCAGGTCGCACGGGTGCTAGCGGAACGTCCATCCTGTTATCGCGGATTCTTCTTAATGGCGCTCAGTACGGCTCTCCCGCAGCAACTAAGCTGGTAAGCGCGGACGTGACCATCCCGATTGAATCCCGCGTCGTTATTAACCCAACCGCAGGCCAGACGTTTGCCGTTCAGATTATGCGAGATAGCGCAGGAAGCAACTTCGGTGGTGTATACCCGCAAGCGGCGACCGTAACTGCATGGGGTACTGCACCGTCCGCATTACTGGTTATTTCGAGACTGGAGGCCGCGTAATGAGCACAGCTTTCAGTAAACGTATGCAAGGCGTGGGTACACGCCTGTTAACCAAATTCGGCAGCACGGTATCTCTGGTTCGCGCTGGCTCAAAAGTGTGGGATGAAGTTCTCGGTGAGCACGTCTGGTCTGACGATGAAGTGTTGCCGTTGAGGGCCGTTCCGGTTCCGGTAAACGCGGGACTGGTAAACGGTACGACGATTCAGGCGGGCGACATGATTGTTAAAGCCGATTACAGCGTCGTTCCGAAGATGGAAGACAAGGTGCAATTCGGCGGCGAGCAATGGTCTGTCGTAGCAATCGAGAAGAAGATGGTTAACGATGATGTCGTGGCCTACTTTATCCAGGTGAGAAAATGAGTTTCGCGCTCGATGTCTCTAAGTTCGTGGAAAAGGCGAAGAAGAACCCTGAGAAAGTGATGCGTCAGGTGTCTATCAAACTGTTTTCCGCTATCATAAAGGCGAGTCCGGTAGATACAGGCCGCTTTCGTATGAACTGGATGGCGTCTGGCGGGACTCCTGCCTCCGGAACTACAGACGCTACGGATAAATCAGGAAATATAGCTATCGGAAACGCTACAAGTTTCGTACTGAAAGCCGCTGACGGGCGCGAGTTCACGCTGACAAATAACCTGCCGTATGCGCAACGGCTGGAGTACGGTTGGTCACAACAGGCCCCAGCCGGGATGGTCAGGACTAACGTGTCTCGCTTCCAGCAACTAATTAACGAAGAAGCCAACAAGGTGAAATGATGGGCTACTTTGAGGACTTAACAAAAGCGTTTGACGTGCCGCTGGTATCGTTCGGAACCGCCAACGGCATCAAGGTTGCGCTTGAAAACATCGACGCGCCAACGTCAACCAATACCCCGTATCTGGCAAGTTACATGTTGCTCGCTGATACGGAGCAGGCGGATTTGTTCTTCACGGAACAACGCTCAGGTGTTTATCAGGTCGACATTAACTACGCATCGGTGAAAGGTAGCGCGCCAATCAATAAAATGGCAGACTTACTTAACACGGCGTTTAAAGCAGGTAAGTCATTTTCACGTAACGACATCTGCGCCGAGGTTCAATCGGTTAGCCTGGGGCCACTGATTGTAGAAAACGGATGGGCCAAACGACCATTGTCAATTAACTTTATTGCATTCACCAAGAGGCTGTGAATATGGCTACAACTCCTTTTAAGGGCGCGAATACCGCGCAATTCTATGTGGCGGAAGTGACCCCGGGCGTAACACCAAGTAACCCGGTATGGTCGCCGTTGCGCAACACTGGCGGCGTTCCTGCGGTAACCCGCGATGCGCTGACCTCCAACGAACTGGACGGCAGCCGTGAAACTACGTCCATCCGCACTGGTAACAAGCAGGTCAGCGGAGAGTATGCCATTGAGCTTAGCTCCCGTAGTCAGGATGATTTCCTCGCTGGTGCGATGACATCTACGTGGCAGGATGGGGTAGAGATTACGGGTGCAGAAATTACGGTCGCCCCCGCAGGTAAAACATTCACCCGCGCCGCTGGTAGCTTCATTACCGACGGTGTAGAAGTTGGCGACCTGATTGCGTTCACCGACTTAACCGGCGACAACGCAAAACCGTTTATCGTGACCGCGGTTTCTGCTCTTGTAGTTACGGGCGCGGGCATTCAGCACACGCTGACAGCAGAGACTGTAACCACCGACGCTAAAACCGGCGACAAACTGGAAACCGGTAACGCATGTAAGACGTTCTCCATCCTGACATGGTTCAAAGGACAGTGCGGGAACCCTGACGCGTACATGTTGACCAAAGGCGTGGAAATCTCCGGTTTCACCATTGAACAGGCCGTAAACGCGATGGTGACAGGCAGCTTCCCGTTCATCGGTCTGAGTCAGGAAATTCTTTCCACACCGCCAGCAGGTTCTGATTTCTCTCAGGTGACGTTTACTGATGAGCCGTTCTCCTCTGTAGATGTGTCTGTGTTCGACGGTTCTACGCCGTTGCGTTGCGATACTCTGACCATCACCAACGACAACGGCGCATCTGCTCAGTTCGAACTCGGCAACAGCAGCGTTGCGTTCGTGGAACGAGGTCGCGCGGCTAACACCTTCTCCATCTCCGGCAAGCTGTACGACATGGCGATGATTCAGAAGTTTATCAATGAACAGCAGGTAGAGATTAACTCTATTCTGGCAGGGGTAAATGGTGCTATGTCTTTCAGTTTGAAACGTGCGGAACTTACGGCGGTTACGCCTGAGATTGGCGGACCTGAGTCAATCACTCAGTCCATTGAAGGCCAGGCTACCGGCAATCAATACCAGTCGTCTATTGTTATCCAGCGTATCACCTACGCATAAAACTAAGGCCCCGAAAGGGGCCTTTTCTTACTAACTTTTGAATGGTATTTCGTCGAAGCTAGTTAACTGACCTCGTCCACTTCGTTCTGCCATCTCTTTGACGGCCTCTTCATTGCTACCTACGGCGCAAATATCAACCCACTCGTCCCATTTTTCGTCGTATACTCGGATTACATATATTGTTTTCATAATATTTTCACTCATCAATATTACTCCGGTACTCCCGTAACTTCTCCAGACTTTCAATTGCTTCCGCTAAGTCGGTTCCGGTGTCTTTATGTCCGCGAAGGCCCATACACAATAGCTTCTTCAATGCGTGCTGTAGTGCCGGGTCCCGGATGTCGAAAGCACGGAGAACATCATAAACGTCTACTGTCATAGTGCTGCCGTGAATGTTTGTCATTGTTCGGTTGTATTTTGAAGTCATCCCAGCATCTCCGGTGAAATAGTTAAACGTGCGACCTCACCATATTCGGCGCTATAAGTAATTACATTTGCACTACGGCCTGACATCCATCCGCCGCGGGAGGCGTAGGCATCTTTAGCCGCTAGGGTGCGGTGCTGCTCAACAACCATGTTACGGCTTTCTACAATCTTCTGGTGGTGCAGGTGGCCTACGTGGGCGTAGCTGTAAACGCTCTCTCCGAATGCTTTACGGAACTTGGCAATCATAACCGGTTCAATAGCGTCGAATCGGGCTTTATGCCCGTGGTGAAAGAACAGCGTAGTTTTGCCGTGTTGGACCATCTTGTAAACATCCGGCGACGTATCGACGAGCACACGAGGATCATTGTCGTACAGCGTACTGAACATCTCAGCCAGCCACACAGAGCCTACAGGGTCATGATTCCCCTGTACGACAAGAAGTTTCACAGTCCTGTGTTTAACCAGCGCCATATCAACAACACGTCGGACCATACGAATCATGTAGCGGACCAGTTTCTGATAGCGAGTATCAGCGTCTAATACATTGCGCGACTCAGGGGTGACGGCATCAAGACTATCGAAGTGTGCGAAGTCCCCAAGCAGGTTAATAACTCCTGTTCCGGCATCTGGTGCTTTCTGAAATGCTGCATCGAACCATCGGGAGAACAGGTCTTCTGCAATCTTCATGTCCCAGTCGTCGCCGCTCTCGTCGGCCCAAGCCAGCATACCGAGATGGAAATCAGACACAGTGTAAAGATTAAGTAGCTTGTCGTCTCGTTTGGTGCGAACGGCTTTAACAGGTGCAACCGGGGTAATCTCTGACTTCATGCCTTCGATTACGGCTTTCATCAACTCGACCTGACGTTCGGCATCGGTATCAGTCTTAACCCATTGCAACTTAGTGTTGCCGAACTCGTCCACCAGCGACGATGTGCCTTTAATCTTGTATCCGTCTGGTACAAGGTGGCTAACGTCACGCCCGTGACCTACGCCTTTCTTAGCCAGTTTCGCTTTACGTATACGAATTACGCGGTCTGAGATGCCGTATTTACGGGCTATATCTATATTCTTCATCCCGGCGTTCAATTCTTCCTGTAATTGTTCGTCGGTTATTTTCTTCCGGGCCATGCTTACTTCCTCGTGTTTAGGATTTGTCCTATACTAGCTCACTTCTCTTTGACATTCGAGTTGCACGCCCAGATTAAAATAAATATCCATGGCAGCAGAACCCAGCCAAGAAACAGATTAGCCATGAATATGGCTAGTTTCGCTTTATGGCCACGCATATGGGCTACTAAAAACGGGATAAAATAAACTAAAACGATAATGATTAAGAAGAACATAGTAATGCCAGTCATGGTGTAGCTCCTGTTTGAGTTAACATTGTTGGTGTAAGTGAATAGTATCCTATTATGTTGGGGTGTGCAAGTAATGTGTTAGAATTATTTTGCGCCTAGTGTCGCACACGAAAAGCGGGTGGTTCCCGTCTGGCGCATTTTCCTTAACCTGTAACCTCTTAACCAAAGGATTAAAGAATGAAACTTTCTGATTTTTATTTCGAAGAGAAAGCACTGGTAGGCAAGAAGATGCCGATTCTCCTGCCGAATGGTGAAGACTCAGGGGAATGGCTTAATGTTGTAAATCCGGATGCGGATGCCGCCGTTAAAGCGGGGCGTGCCTTCATTATCGCGTACCGTCGCGGGCTGGCGCGTTTCGAAGAACTGGAAAAAGCCGCCAAAGAATCCGGCGACTATACTGAATATAACCTGGCTGTTAACGAACTGGCCGAAGACCTCAACCGGCAACTTGCAGCAGAAGTAGTAAACGGCTGGAGCTTTGACGAGCCTTTCTCTAAGGAAGCGTTTAGCAAATTGCTCGACCAGTTCAAGGCATTAGGTACACAGGTGGCGGCGTTCCATAACGCCGAGCGCAAAGCATTACAGGAAAAGTAGACGCGCTGTACAGGTTCGCCACCTACGAGTTCGTGGATAAGCATAAAATCAGAGAGTTTGATTCTATAGCTGACGGACACGAACAGGCGCTTATCGCGATGGGTGTAATCGATAAGAAAAAACGTGCAGCGCGACGGGGTGGGCCAGAATGCCCGCCCCTTTTTATATCCACCTTTGAGACGTATTGCGACATTAAGTTTACGCGACACGTGCGCGAGGACGCTGTAGTATTGTTTGCAAGAGAATCCGTTACGTGGCAAGACCTGAAAGCCTATCTCGATGTTACACAAAAACAGCTTAGCCTGTTCGAGATAGACATTATCATGGGCTTAGAAGCAATCTTTGAAGGTAGAAATCATGGCTGATACCGCTAGCTTGATAGTACGAGTATCATCGACCGGCGTCGATAAAACCACATCACAACTGAACGGGCTTACTAAGGCGGCGGGGGCCGCCGCCGCCGCCGTTGTCAGTCTGGAAACCGCTAAACAGGTGTTCAGTGCGCTGGTGGACTCCCAGCGCAACTTCGATAAGCTGAACTCCGGCCTCATCACGATGACCGGGAGCGCTGAGAACGCTGCTAAGGCTTTCAGCGTCCTGCAACAGTTTGCAAAAGAAACCCCATACGGACTTAACCAGGCTGTTGAGGGCTTCACTAAACTTGTAGCCCTCGGTCTGAACCCAAGCAAAGAGGCGCTGATATCCTACGGCAACACCGCGGCGGCTATGGGTAAAGACCTTAATCAGATGATTGAGGCCGTGGCGGACGCCAGTACCTTCGAGTTTGAGCGTTTAAAAGAGTTCGGCATCAAGTCGTCGCAACAGGCAGATACAGTTTCGTTCACGTTCCGTGGTGTAACGACCACTGTTAAAAAGAACTCCGAAGAGATTCAGAAATACCTCCTGAATATTGGTAACACTGATTTCGCCGGAGCGATGGAAACGCGTTCGAAAACCCTTGACGGGCAGTTATCTAGCCTCGCGGACTCCTTCGACGGTCTTGTACTTGCGGTGGCGCAATCAGGTTTCGGCGACGCGGTAGGCGAACAAGCGGCAACAGCGGAAGATGCTATTACAGCACTCACCGACGCCATAGCGTCTAATGAGATAGCAGCCACGCTCCAGGATTGGGTGACGCTGTTCAATGAGTCGTTCAAGTTTATTTCTGATGCCTTAAACGACCTGGCATACGATACCGAGGACAAATCCGTGGATATGTCCGACTCGCTGGGGACTATCCCGGACGCTATTCGTGAGTGGTTGCCTGACATCCAGCAGACATTCCACGAGGTTATTGCGTGGTTCCAGCGCATTGACGATTACGCCGTAGCGCTTGGCCAGACCCTTGCCGACGTGTTTGACCCGAGCAAAACGGCGGCGCTCACATTTAAAAACCTGACCGCAGAAGCCGACGCCGCATACGCCGCCAGCATAAAACGCGCCGAAGCGGAGTCGCAGGCCATTACCAACAGGTCTAAGCAGCGTAAGAAAGAAATTGAGGAACAGCGCAAGCAGTATAATGAGCGCAAGCAGCAAGAAATTGACTTAGCCAGCCTTGTTAACGGGAAGGGTGGAACTAGTGGAACCGGCGGAACCGGAAATACCAACGACAAAGACGCGAAAGCCGCCGCTAAGAAAGCGGAGCAATTGCGTAAACAGGCCCAGGATTACCTCGACACTTTGGCCCGTCAGAACAACGACGAATTAAAGGCTATTGACGCACAGGAACAGCAGAAACTGGCCAAGGCAAAAGAGTTCTACAACCAGGGCGCGTTGGCTCTGAAAGAATACGAGCAAGCAAAAACGGCTATCGTCCTCGAAGCCGGACAAGCCCGGCAAGAAGAGCTGGATAAGCGAGAGAAAGAACGGCAGGAAAAGAACCAGAAAGGTGAAGACTTCATGGCTCAGATTATGGGGCAGAACGCCTCTGAGCTTGAGCTTCTGGAAATTCAGGAGCAACAAAAACTGGACGTTGCGGACCGGTATCGCGAACAGAATCTTATTAACGAGGAGCAGTACCAGGCCGCGGTTAATGCCATAAACGACCAGTATGCTTTGAAACGTGCCAACGCTACTGGTAACGCATTCGGCATGATGGCGGATAACATGAAGGCCTCACTAGGGGAGGCGTCCGCTGCATACAAAGCGTTTGCCATTGCGCAGGCTACAATAGCCACATACACCTCTGCCATCGAGGCGTATAAATCTGCATCGGCTATCCCTATTGTTGGCTGGGTGCTTGGGCCTGTAGCCGCCGCCGCCGCCGCCGCCGCAGGTCTGGCGAACATCGGCAAGATTCGTTCTGCACGTGAGCAGGGCGGCCAGTTATCTGCGGGGCAGGCTTCCACCATAGCCGAACGCGGTAAACCAGAGGTTATCATGCCCGCAGGGGCATCGCGTGTGCGCACTGCGCAGCAGATGAAAGAGATTATGGGGCAAAACGGCGGAAACTCCGGAGGTGACAGCGTGACAATAGTCAACAACACCACCGGGCGAGTTGATTCTGCCGTTACTGAGCGTGACGACGAAGGACGGTTACGTGTTATCATCAGCGAAACAGTATCGGCGGCGTTACAAGACAGCAACAGCGCAATCTCTAAGTCACGCCGTGCTACACGAAACCAGCCGGGGTATTAAACTATGTCTTCTTTAAGGTTCCCAATGTCCCTTCGACCAATAGTGTCGAAGGGGTACTCCCAGACGCGAGGGAGTAATATCTGGCGTACAGAAGTTCAGGGCGGCGTTCCCCGTCAAGGGCGGGACACGTACTTTGAACCAGTGCCGATTAGCGTTACGCTTGTCGTATCTTCTCTCGGGCGACAGGCGTTCTATAGCTTCCTGAACAACATAGATGGCGGTGCGTCTTCATTTATCATGCCGCACGATACGGGTTTAGGTATCGAAGACCACCAGGTACTTATTACGTCGGACATTAGTGACAGCACCGACGATGGTAAAAACTGGGTAATTACTTTCACAGCAACCGCGGAGCGGACTGCGATTCAGGAAGATACCTGCCTTACGAAGAATCTACCGGATTTGTTCGGTTGTTATGGGGATTGCTTAGGTGGATTCCTTAAAGCATACGGAACCGCGCAATCAACGTTTCCGCGAATTTGGAGCAATGAAGGCCCCGCCGGATACCCGCCTATTAACCTTCTGGCGTCGACTCTTGATAGCCGCATTGTTTATGAGGGGCCACAGGTTTACTATATCAACCGCAACGGCAATCTTGTGCAGTCCGCCGACAATGAATGGCCTCTTACGTTTATTGGCGGGGTCGCCGTCGGGCGTGTGCCCCCGGAAAACCTCTCTACCAACCTTTACACGGAGAGCGCAACGCCTAATGCGTGGCCATATAGCTCCAGTCAACTTTCAGTCGCAACCATCAACGACGGGGATACAAATTTGACAACGGGGGTGCTTACCACCGTGCAGTCAAGGGTTGACGCTCAGTTTTTGGTGCACGAGATGCAGATGGCCACAGGGGATAAAGTCACATTTTCAGGGAGAGTAGCCGGAGTTTACGGGAGAATGCGCTGTCGTGTTGCGAAGGCGGGGGCATTCAGTGATTCATGTGATATTGAATTAGCGTCTGCGGGGGAAAGTCACACAAGCAATTTCACCGCTAATGTCATAACAGAAAGCGACGGGTATATAAACTTTGACGCCACATTTACTGCCCCTGGGGATGATACTTACCTGCTTCAAATGCGGGTAAGAGCCGCGGTTGGTGACGACAACATCCCTGTAGGGACGGTATTCAAAGCGCAAATGATGCAGTTGGAGACTGGAGGCACCAGGTCTTCTTATATCGCTACACCTGTAACCTCAGCCAACCGTACCGCCGCCACGGCAAAAGTAGTAATGAGCGGAGCCGCAAGTATCGACATCACCTATTCCGACGGCACTGTGATAAACGTTCAGGCTGTTGACGGTTACGCCACCATCCCACAAGCGGATTCTGCGTGGGGCAGTAAATACATCACTCGTATCGACTTTAATGTGGACGGTTAATTTATGAGCCAGGAATCAGTAGAAGCAGCCTATCGCCGTAAGCTGGCATCAAACCCAGATGGCGAACTGGATTACATTACTCTTGAAATAACGCACCCGCTTCTCTCGAAGCGGTGGTTGCTTGTGCGCGGAACTTCCGACTTGACGGCGACATTAGAGACGGGCGAAGTCGTTACGTTTGAAGCTACACCTATGGAGGCTAAAGGGGCCGCCAACAATAACGATATGGACCAGCGGGCGTCCTTCGCATTACCTGACATCGGCAACCAGTTAGACGATGAGATGGACCGTATACCGCCCGATAACACCGTGTTGCCTAAGTTTATATTCCGCCGTTTCGTTAGCACGGACTTAACCTATCCGGCTGATGGTCCTGTTGTGCACGAGTTGCAGTCGATCAACCAGGAAAAGGGGCTATTTACCGCCGACGTCGGCGTTCCTATGTTGAACCAAAGAGCCACTGGCGAGTTAATGACCCCTTCAGTAATCCCATTGTTACGGGGTGTTTTGTCTACATGAACATTAATGTATACACCGGACTTCCGTACGACTTTCGCCGCCGTAATTGCTGGCACCATGTGCGTAACGTCCGTGCGGACGCGGGCCTGTCCACGCCTGAGTTTAACGTCGCATCGCCAACACAGATTAATGATGCATTTGAAGAAGGCCATAAAAACGCCAAAGGCCTCGTACGCGTAGAAACTCCGCAAAACTTTGATGCCGTGCTGATGGCGACACGGCACAGAAACCGTGTAATCTGGCACGCTGGCGTATATTATGATGGTATGGTCAGTCATTGCGAGCTAGCAAGTCGCCAGGTACGGTTAGACCGACTGGAAGACTTGCGCGAAACTTATGCGGAGATAGAATTTTGGCGCTGATATTACATTACACCCGTAACGAAGACGGTACTTTTGACCGCAAACGGTATAACGTACCCCCGATGGAATACGTCGTTGCTAACATCCCAGACGGGGTACCTGTGCGTATTTACCGCGGCGAGATTGGTGATGATACAGACGTAACGGAAAACTTCGAAGCGCTGAAAGAAGATGACGTTTTCCATATCATCGAGGGCGCTGGCGGCGGCGGTGGTTTTCTGGGTAAACTCCTGGACCCTTTGGGTGTGCTTAAATTTGTTACCAAGTTGATTTCTCCGTCGCAGAAAACGCCTAAAACGAGTTTAGCGAACCAGCAGGCGGAGTCCCCCAACAACAGCTTGACGGACCGAAACAATAAACCGCGTCCGTATGAACGGTCGTATGATATTTGCGGCAGGGTCCAGACTATCCCTAATGACCTCATGACTACGTATAAGGTCTTCAACGACGCAGGTGTGGTAGTTGAATACGGCTACTATGACGCCGGTCGCGGGTATCTTGATATTAAAGCCGAAGACATCACCGACGGCGATACTAAAGTACAGGAGATTACAGGAACTTCTGTAGCGGTATACGCCCCATTTACGTCCCCTAACAACACAAATACGCCTCAGCTTCTGGTAGGGGATCCTATTAATCAAAATCTATTCATAACTATTGCCTCGAACGAGGTAGATGGGGTCGTTCTTAAAGCGCAGAATGACATCAGGGTTAATCCCAGTGATACCGGGGAGATTTCATTGCAGGGGGCGACTGGTGTCGTCCGCGATAACACTGGCGACTCTGCTTTCTCTGAGATTTTATCAGTTGGGGACATAGCTGTTTTTAACCTTATTCTGGTAAAAGACGTGGCTAACGTCAGTGGTAGCTATACCGTTACATACGTAGATGACTTTGAGGTAAGAGTAGCCGCCGGAGGGATGTTGTCAGAATGGCAAAAATTGCCATCAGGATTCACTCCTTTAACGCAAGGTACCGAAGCATGGATTTCACCATCTAACACCTACGATAAGTCGTTAACGGACTGGACCACTTTAAACCGCCTGGAAATTGAACGCGTAGTAGCCAACATCGCGGCCGCGAATGGTATGTATAAAGACAACGGCAGTAAATTGCGCACGTCGGTAACTGTCGAGCTTCAGTATCAACTCCTTGATGAAACTGGCGTGCCGTACGGGGATGTTTACTCAAAACAGGCCGTTATATCAGGTCGTTCTGCGGATTACACAGGTGTTACTATTTACGCCGACTTGCCCGTGCGGTCTAAAGTTAGAGTGCGCGCCCGCCGTGTTACTAACCTTGACCTTAGTTTCGAGGGGACCGTGGTAGACGAGGTTTCCTACATCAACCTTTATGGGCAGATCCGCGACACTACGCCGCATTATGGCAATCGTACCACAGTACACTCTGCGCGTAAGCAGACGCCGCGGGCCGCGGAGATTAAGCAGCCGCAACTACGTATGATTGCCACAGAGATGGTGTACAAATACCTCGGCAACGGCGCATTCGACACTGTTATGACGCCGAATACTCAGGCGATTCAGTCCTTAATCCGTCTTGCCCGCGACCCGGCAGTAGGTAATCTCAACCTAACAACATCCAATATGGACAAGTTGTTAGCGACTCAGACCGAGATAGAAAACTATTTCGGTAACGCAGAGGCCGGCCAATTCTGCTACACTTTTGACGATTATAAAATGACCATGCAGGATATCATCAGCACAATAGCTGATGCTATTTTCTGCACTCCATATCGTAAAGGGCAGGACATATTACTGGATTTCGAGCGCCCTCGTATGGGGCCGGAGATGGTATTCACCCACCGCAGCAAAACCACAGCTTCTGAAAAGTGGACGCGCACATTCAACGACGCACAGGTATACGATAGTCTCAAGTTTTCATACATCGACCCAGATACTAACGTCAAAGAGACTATTAGCATCCCGGCCGAAGGAGGTGTTAATACCGAAACGTACGACTCTAAGGGTATCCGTAACTATCGACAGGCGTATTGGGCAGCTTATCGACGTTACCAGAAAAACTTGTTGAAGAAAGTCACGGTGTCCTTTACGGCGACAGAAGAAGGAGTTTTTGTGCTGCCGGGTCGCGCAATAAGCGTCGTTAAGGGTTCGCGCGTAGCGCCTCAAGACGGCTATGTTGTTGCCGTTAATGGTCTTACTCTGACGTTATCACAGCCTGTCACATTTACTCCGGGTGACGACCACTCTTTAATCCTTAAGAAGCGCGACGGCGGTGTTCAGAGCGTCGCGGTAGTTCCCGGAAGTCACGAACGGGAAGTGGTTATGCTCTCTGCGCCTCAGGAGGCGATATACACAGGGAATAGCGCACTAAAAACTGAGTTTTCATTCGGCAACGAAGCAAGGCATAATGCTCAGATGATTCTTGTTTCTACAGTTGACCCAGGAGACGACAGAACGGTTAAGATTACTGGGATTAACTACGAAGCAGATTTCTATAAATACGACGGCGTCGCACCTTTCGGTAGCGGTTTCTCCGGCGGATTCAGCAACGGTTTTAGTTAAAGAGGACTCTATATGTCAAGCGGATGCGGTGACGTTTTAAGCCTGGCGGATTTACAGACCGCCAAGAAACACCAGATTTTCGAGGCTGAGGTTATCACGGGTAAATCCGGCGGCGTTGCTACGGGCGCTGATATCGATTATGCAACTAATCAGGTTACGGGGCAGACGCAGAAGACGCTCCCTGCCGTGTTGCGCGATGCTGGCTTTTCTCCTGTGTCGTGGGATTTCTCTACAGGCGGTACGTTAACAGTTAATGACCGCGGCAAAGTGGTGTATGACCCGGTGAGCAAAACGTGGTACTCGTATGCAGGTACGTTGCCGGTTGTTGTCCCGGCATCGTTTAACCCGGTTGGTAATGCTAACTGGAAGCCACAGACCGACCCTGACTTACGACAGGATTTAGCGGCTACTACCGCGCAGAAAGGAGCAAGCCTTGTCGGATATAAATCACCAGTAGCAGGCTCCGTAGCTACGACCTTGCAGTCAAAAGAATCGGAATACGTCTCTGTGTATGACTTCGGGGCGAAAGCTGAACCCGGATTTGATAATGCCACGGCATTTGCATTAGTAAAAACTGCCGCGGAAGCAGGTATTACAATTTTGTTCCCAGCTGGGACTTATGAAACATCATCCGAGCTTACATTCACGTCAGCAGTTAAACTTGTGGGTATGCCTGGTACACGTATTAAGATAACTGCACCAGGAAAAGCTCATGTCATGTGCATTGACCTTCGCGGCCCAGTTGGTGATTACTGGGGTTACGGGGTGCACCTGGAAAACTTCATTCTTGACGGTAATGGTAATGCGGTAGATGGATTATCTCTGCGCGGTGTTATCTCATCACGCTTTGTTAATATACGTGCTACTAACGTTACTCGTGCCGGTTTACATCGTTGGTGGACTCAATTATGTACCTTTGAGAATTTCCAGTGCTCATCTAACGTTGAAGCATTTACTACTACACCTGTTTACGGAATCCTCACTGACTGTGAGTTTGATACCGGAAATGACCGTGGAAGCTCTGCAGATACGATTACTAACCCAGAAATAGAGCATGTATCCGGTACAGGCATATGTGGGGTGTTTGAGTCAAACTCCGTATACATAAACGGTACATCTGAAGGTAATAATATCGGTATAGCTTTCGGTAATACTGATAGCCGAAACCAGTCTGTCAGTAACACCATTATAGGTATGGATCTTGAGGTCAATACAGCCACTGATATCCTACTGCACTCAAATACTTACTCTAATGACTTTATTGGTTTGAAATCAGGGTACAACTCACCTAGCATCCAGGTACAAGGTTCTTTTGGGAATAAGTGGCTTGGCGGTACCTGTGCTGGTATTGATTTTAATAGCGCGTCCCATGATAACAGAGTGTATGGTGTTTCCCTGTTAGGCGCAGGGGCTGTAATAACAGATGCAGGGGTCCGCAACAAATACACTGATTGTTTTAACATATCCACTTCAGCAATCTCTGTATCAACAAACCCTTACCCAAACCGCGGTAATAATGTTCTTGCTGCGAATGCCACCGCAACGATTGACCCTTACCGAGATAATCTTACTGTTGTTACCGCAACAAGTAGCCCTATTAATATTGTGTCCTCAACTACACCACTGGATGGTGCAAGAATGGATTTGGTAATCCATAATGCAACTGGGTCGGATAGCTTAGTTATAAACTGGTCTTCTGCGTTCAGGGTTGCAGGTTTTACCCACCCCGCTGCCGGGAGACATCGTGGTATTTCCCTGGTCTATGATGCCAACTACGGCTACTGGTGTGTTGTTGGGATGGCAACGGCTGACGCAGTTAGCGTATAAAACTAAGGCCCCGTTTGGGGCCTTTTCTCTACTCTTCTGATAACTTCTCCAGTACAAACGCCAGTTGTGCATTAGCGGCATCACGTTGCTGACGTAGTCGGAGAACCTCCTCTTCGAGTTCCTTGATACGTTTTTGCAATGCCGGAATCGGGGCTATGATGTTCATTTCTTACCTCGTCTCTTCATGTAATTAAGCAACTCTTCCTGTACAGATTTCTTCTCGTCCGTACGCGCGGCAACAACCTCATCCAGCGTGTCTTTGGCAACGATATGATAGAGGAACACTGGGCGCTCGTGGCCTGCCTGTTTCTGGCGGACCGGGCCTATACGCTCGACAACCTGCAAATAGTGCTCAAGGTTCCAGCCTTGCGAGATGAATGCCAGATGATGTCCGCCGTCCTGTAAATTCAAACCATGCCCGGCCGACGCAGGATGCACGCATAAGATTTCGATTTCGCCGCGGTTCCACGCTTCCATCTGCTTATTACCCTTGGCGCCTTTTGCAAACGCCTGCGCCTGCGGGAATCGCTTAAGGATGCGCTCCAGTTCATGCTTAAACTGATAAGCCACAAGCAACGGTGCGCCCTGTAACTCCTCAACGATAGACTCCAGCGCATCCAGTTTCGTGTCGTGCACTTTCTCCCAGTCTTTGGTTGCCTCACCGTCTGGCCCCGACACATATACGGCACCGGAGGCAATCTGCAAACACTTTGACGTCTTCGCCGCCGCGTTAGCCGCTTCAACTTCTCCGCTCTCCAGTTCCGCGAATAACTTCTCCTCCATATCGATGTACGCCTGACGCGCCTTCTTCGGCAGGTCGATTTCAACCGGAACAATAATCGGCGCTTCACACCCGAACCACTCAGCGGCGTCAATCGTGAGGCTTATGTCTTTCATCTTCTGGTGAATTTCATTATCCGCGCCCGGGCGTGCGTGGTACTCCCGCGCCATCGCCGACTTACCTTTCTGTACCGAGTTAAACCAGCGGTCGGTGAATGCTGTGTAGGAAGAACCGAGGCGCTCACCAGCGTCGATAAACCAGTTCTGACCCCACAGGTCTTTGAGGCCGTTTGGCGACGGCGTACCTGTCAGGTTAATGAACCGCTTAACCTTGCCGAACGCCACTTTGCTGAGTGCCTTCGCGCGCTTGCTGCCACCAGAACGGCTACGGAAAGATTTAAGTTTCGTGCTTTCATCGGCAACGATAACCGTAAAAGGCCAGTCGTCTTTGCCGTAGTAGTCAATCAGCCACTCGATAACTTCGTAGTTGGTACACACCACGTTAGCATCTGACTCCAGCGCCGCGATGCGGCGTTTCTCTGAACCTGTCGCATCTACGACACGCAGGCACGGGAATCGCCATTTCTCTTGTTCTGCGGGCCATGTGCCGGATGCAACGCGCAGCGGGGCGAGGATTAACACTCGGTCGTCGTCATTAAGTTGTCCGTTGCGGAACAGGCGGTTAAGCACCCACATCGTTGATGAGGTCTTACCGCCACCCATACCACACCAGATATTGCAGCGCGGATGCTGTAACATAAACGACGTCATTATTTTCTGGTATTCCCTGCGCCTAAACTTACTCATGGCTTGAACTCCCCGAAGTATATTTCCGCGGCTCTTTGGTATGCGCGCGACGCTTCTTCTATAGTGTCAAAATAGCCAAGGTGGATGTATTTGTTATTGACGCCTATTCTGGCGCGCCACCGGCCCGATGGTATTTGGTAAACCCCTATCGCGCCGCTAGTGTTATACGATGAGCATTCGCGGTTCTGAATCTGCTGGCTCCTGGTTGCAGGCCTTATATTATTTATGGCGTTATTGGCCCTGTTACGGTCTTTATGGCCAAGCTCACCATTATGGTATTCTCCGTAGACGAAAGCCCATGCCAGATGGTGGGCTTTTATTCTTACACCAGATACTGTGATAACTATGTATCCTTTGTCGTTTGGCCCCCCGGCTACCTCCCCCGCATTTCTACCTTTTATGCTTACTTTTCGTGTAAATATACCTGTTTCGGGGTCATAGTTAAGAAGACGTTTCGCCTCTTCAATATCGGGTCTTCTACTGAATTTACTCATTTCACCACCAACACCAATTCCTTCCGCCCGAACGCCGTAACGTTGCCAGTTACGTCCTCGATAACCAGTTTACCGTTAGACTCGACGAACACCGTATCAACGGCAACGGGGCGACGTGTCTTAACGTTGAAAATCATGTCGCCCGGTACGATGTCACGTGCTGGTTTGCGGTCATATTCGTATTTCATTTCTCAATTCCTTATATTGTTGGTGTAGGACTAACTATAATAGTTCGCTATTAGGTCGTCAACCTGTTTAAACGAACCAACGACAAAAACATTTGCACCACGTTTACGCATCCGCTCGTGCTCGCGTAACTGGTGCGGGTCTGGCTTCGTGTTTTCGTCTTTCTTAACCTCAACGAACCAGACGATGCCGCCGGGGAGAAGTACCAGCAGGTCAGGAGCGCCCACTCTATTTTCGTACGACAATTTGCGTACGAGGCCCCCCAGGGCCTCGAATCGCTCTTTTGCGTATTTCTGAATCTTGCCTTCCGGGGTCATGAGCGCAGAATCCAGGTAAGGAAAGCCCCGCCTAGAACGGCAACGCCAACAAACTTAAATAACAGACCATAACAGAACATCGCAGCTATTCCCGCACCGAGTAGCAGTGCGGACATGGTTACTATCGTCCAAAATACAAACATTGTCACAATACACACCCCTCACGTTTCGTATGCTCAATCCCGCAGCGCGGGCAGATTCGGCAATCTTCTTCATAGAACCAGTAGATTTTCATTCCAGCACCCACAGATAAATTGCGATGAACATACCTAATACGGCTACAATCATGCCGTATTGGCCCTCGTGACAGTAGACACCGGCGGCAAATCCCGCCAGTACTGCGATAATCAGTTTACTTAGCATAACGGTACACCTCTTCCCCAGCCCATGTTAACGGGAACCCTTCGGCCCATTCGGGTAATGAGCATAGCAGGTCACCCATCTCTTTAACCGTGTACTCTGGCGTGTCTGGCGTTTCGGCAACACATTCGTCATGTACGTGGAGTACAATTGGGTAGCCCGCCGTCTCGACCGTCAGGAGTCCGTTAACCAGTAAATCACGGCACAACGCCTGGATGATGTTTTCACACAATTTTCCGCCGTGTGTGTACAAAGTTGTCCACTGGCGGGTGGTCTGGTTTTCGCCCTGGTACTTAATGCGAACGTTAGTTGTTACGCGCCCATCCTCGTCAGTTTCTTTAGTAACGCTCAGACCTATGCCGGGGTACGACATGACGCGCCCTGACGGCAGTTCTACACACAACCACCAACCCGGCACAAATCTACCCTGACTATCTTTCTCTTTAGTACGCCAGATGCGAATAGCTCTGTCGCCGTTAAGGCGGACTCTGGCCCCCGCCCAAAACTCTCGTCCCGGATTTCTGATTGCGGCAATTACCGAATCCTTAAGGTCGTTCCAGAATTTCACTGTTTCCGGATGGGCTTCCCGCCACATGCGCTTGATAGCATCGCAGGTGCGCCACACTTCCTTAGGCAACACATAAGAGGCCCGTTCATCCTTTTTACCGGGTTTTGGGGGCCGCTTAGCCTCCTGAATCCGTGCCCATTCATAGCCTCGGGCAGTGGCGGCCCATATATGGTCAGGGAATGTTCCCCGCATTGTCTCCGTCATTTTAAAGAGGTCCAGCCCGTAAGTTTTAGCCATAGTCATGAAGGCCCCTACGCCCCCCTCGTAGCCGAGGCCTAGCTCGCAACATTTCCCGACCTGTCGCAGGTCTTTACGGGTGGCTTTCAGTTCTACGGGGTCCATACCAAACATCTTGCCCGCAGTGGCGCAATAAATATCAATCCCCGCACGGAACGTCTCAAGGGCGGACGTCTCCCCCGCCGCCCAGGCTAACCCACGCCCTTCCACGTTTGAGTAGTCGGCAACGAGCAACTTATTACCTTTTTCCGGGATGATGCAACTGCGGACAGTTGAGGCCGTCAGTTTAGACACATCGAAACGGCGATGCGCCCGGCCCTTTAAAAGCAAATTGATGCCAAATGATAGCGGGTTAAGCCTGCGGTTCCAGTCTTCATCAGACTCCCACGGCTGGCGTACAAGTTTCTTTTCCTCGTTAGTTGGGTCGTCATGATAGTACCCGCGCGACAGGTTCTGCGGTTGGAACCCTTTACCCGCAAATCGTAAAGTGCGCTTTGCCCCCCCGTACTGGATGCAACCGCGGCGGCGTCCATCTTTGGACCGTCCTAGCAGGAGCGGTTTGTATTTTGTCGACGCCGTGGAGGCTGCGCCGAGGCGCATCTCAATGATTGTGCGCGCATCATCAGGTAAGTCGTCGTCCTCTAGCAAACCTTCGAGCGTTGCTTTTTGCGCATTATAGATATTGTAAGCCGGTGCCAGTTCCCGAAGGATTGGCAGGAAGTCTTTGCCCGTTAGTTTCCCCCCGAATTTCGCGCGGGCCTCGTTTTTCAGCTCTTGCTTGTGGCGTTCAACTGCCGCTACCGCTGCCTCGGCAAGAGCCGTATCAACAAAGAAGCCTCGGTCATTGATTAACTGGTCCAGCTCCAGTACACGGTCCTCAAACTCAGAGTTACCCCACCGCGGCAGCTTATGGAAGACTTCACGCATCGCAGTGATGTCGCTCACGGCGTACTTGATGAACAGCGCCCACTCGTCCGGGTGTGTTTCGGCGGTGTAGCGGCGGATTTTGTAGTTCTTCGGCGTCGGTTTAGAGAAACGCTTAATCAGCGCCTTACCGCGTTTATCTTTCGCGTTGTCCGCGGATACGCTCAGCACTTCACACAATGCTTCGAGCGAACCCGGAAGCGCGTGTCGAAACGCCCAAATCATCGTATCAATGGTGTTGCTTACAGGAATGTCAAAGCCCCAGCAGTGTTTCATGATGAGCCTGTCGAACATTGAGCCGTTGTGCCATACCATCTTAATACGGCTGTTCGGCTTAACCAGACGGCGTAACGCGCGATGCAAATCCCCCGGCATGTCGCTGCCGTCGGTGCAATCCCATACCCGCACAGGCTCGTCGTCAAAAGCGTATGTACAGATAAGTACTTCGGTAGTTGGGTGTTCGGCGTAAGCGTAGGAACCGACTTTCTTTAAATCGGCTTCGGAGAATGTTTCAAAGTCTAAGAACAGGTAACTCATTATTTTTGACCCTTAGTAAAAAGACCCAATGAAGGGCCTTAGTTAAATTGATTCAGATATTAGCGGCGGCGACGTTCACGGCGCGGTGCTACATCTTCTTCATCGTCTTCCAGGTCATTGACGCTTGCGGCGACTTTAGAACCACCAAACGCTTTACCTTCGCCGACGTATTTAATTGCCAGCAGGTTAACACCGAGAACTTTGTATTTCTGGCTGAACCAGATTTCGACGCTTACGTTAGCTACGCAGCCGCTGTAAACCTGTTCGCCTTCAATCTGTTCGCCGTCTACGTTGAAGTCCTGCTCTACCTGAGTCTCACCTTTTTTAGAGGTTACAATCAGCGGCTGTTTCTGTGCTTTCGCTTTGAAGTAGAAGCCTTCCGGGAAGTCTTCAAACGGATTGTCGCGCTCGGCAATGTCTTTAATCGCGCATTTATCCATGTGCTTGCCTTCGCCGTAGTTGGACTTCATCCACTTCTCGGCGGCTGCTGCACCTAATGCTTCTTCAACTACAGCATAAACAGTGTCGTAGAGTGCATCGATTTGAGCATGGTCAGACGGCAGGATGATAGTCGCGCTGTACTGGCCTTTAGTAATTGAGCCATCATCGTTTTCACGGTCTTTTTCGCGTTCGAATACGTTAACCCATGCAGTGTTTACTTTACGCAGATTCAGTTTAATACCCATCGTGATTTCTCGCTTTTCAGTTTACTCCGGGAAGCTGCCCGGCCAGTGATTAGAACTATAATAGCTAACTATTCAGGTGTCAACCCTTCCAGCCAGTTATTTTCTCAACTATCTCAATATACTTGCTTGGCCATTTCATGTTGTTTATGAATCGAAGCGCCTGTGTCTTCCACGATTTATCGCTCAGGATGGCTTCGATGTCGCGAGTTTGTGCGATACATACTGTAATACACATTAAGATAAATGTTGGTAGCGTTAGCGGCAGCATAAGAACCCAGAAAACAATACACGCTATAAGCCCACCAAGCGCCCTGAACATTTTACGAATCATTCTAAATCCTCCTCTGTTACCTGATTCCACTCAGGACGTTTGTCGTCTGCTGTTGCAACGCATGGCGCGCCTGGCTTACGGGTCACGAGTTTAGCCAATTCTTCCCACAGTTCTGGGTCAATTTTACCTATGGTTTTTTCTGCTTCTGTTGGGGTAACTGGCACTAGTTTATCTAATAAGTAGCCGTTTACATGGTTTTCTCTGAATTTATTTACTGCGTCTTCATCTTTCCACGCACGATTGCCTGGGCGTCCTTCTACCAACTTGTACCCCGGCACTTTCTTACCGGAATGCAACGCGGCAGCCATAGCTTTCTCGACCTTATCAATGTGCTGTCGCAGCAACGGCAACTTCTCATACTCAGCTACGAGTTGCTCAGGCGTCAGTTCCAGCGCAAAGTCGTCTTCCAGTTCTTCCGCCAGTACCGAGTTAACGGTTTTTGTACGCGCAGCGCATTGTTCAGCGAACCGACACCACTGACAACCATCTACCGACGGCCTGAAGTCAGATGCTTTCAGATTCTTCTTGCCACGGAAATAAGCATCAAGCGCTAACAGCGCACGTTTCTGTGCGAACTTAGCGAACAGTTCCAGACCTTCAACCGAGATGTCCCACTCCGACGCACCTCCAGCATACGGCTGGAAGATAACCAGACGCACAACTGTGATGTTGTAACGTCTCTTGAGTCGGCGATAAACACCGAGAGCGTAAAGCATAAGCTGCTTGTTTTCTTTTGCTTCAACACGATGTCGCCCTGTTTTCAGGTCACCGATAATTAACATGTGCTCGTCGGTGTTCGCCAGTTCCTGTACGGCAACAAGGTCAGCGGTCCCGAACGTCTCAACGCCTTCGTAACCCGGATGCAATACCTCAGTAAGATTGACGCGCATTTCCAGCTTGGCGTAAGTCGCTACATCGATAATTGGTTTGCAGTAGTCGGTGTACTTGCGCACCTGCTCAATCATGTCCGCCGTAATAAGTACCGCGCCTTTCATTGGGCTAATTAGTGCCTTAATCTGGCCTTTGCCTTCATCCAGCACGTAAGCGCCAACTTCACGCTCTAACGGCAGCGCAGTGCCGCGGATATAGGCGTTGAGATGTACCTCGGCTATGGTGTGACATGCAGTTCCTGTAACGGCGGATTTACCGGACGTGTTAGGAATATCTTTTTCACAGGCCAGTGATGCGGCGCAGCTTAGCCACTTTTTAGCACCAGACGGTGACAGTAAGGCGTGCACATCATTATTGCCACCGCGTTCCTTTAAAATCATACCCTGTTCTCCCATTGGTCAATTAAATGCCGTGTCTTATGTTCGCAGTGCATGGCCCACCCATACATCGACTCGAAGACATAAAAGTCTGGCTTGGCGAAAGTCGTGCGCTTAATCTGCGACACGTGACGGCCTATATCTTTGGGCTGCGGTACTTTGCCTAAGTACGCCATCTCTTCCATCTGGTGCGCACCGGACGGCGCACGCAATAGCCATAGCGCCTCTGTGTTATCCCGCCTGTCTACGGCGCGGTAGAGTTGGTAAATCATTGCGCCTTCTCCTGCATTTTCAGAAAGACAATCATGGCGGCACGAAGGGGGTTTTCGTGCGTACTTTTGGTGAATGATGCCGAGTGATACACGCGATATGTAAACGTATGTCGGTTAACCGTAACGCATTCAATTGATATGTGATTATCAATTATTACAGGCCATGCATCAGATGGGTTGTTGCAGTAGTCTTTGGCCTTAAACGAATTCAATCCTGAAATTTGCATAACCTCTGCGTGCACACGGCAGTTAATTTCAAAATCACTCATATCTTCGTATTTCATAATTCCGACCCTCAGTTAAAGCGGCCCGAAGGCCGCGAGATAGTTATTCTTCTTCGAAATACTTGTTCTTGATTGCCGTCAGGCGCTCAAGATATTCGGCCAGGTCTTCGTCTTTAATCGCAGCAATCTTCATTTTCTTACCGGTGAACTCTTCCAGCAGTTCGTCAGAATCATCGCACGCGGCATCGCTCGGACCTTCGTTAATCGCATCGTCGATAGCCTGAATCTGGTCACGCAGAGACTGATAATCGACTTCTTCCTTCTCTTCCGGCTCTGGCGTTGGTTCCTCTACTTTAGCTTTACGCGGCTTGCGTTTCGGCTTCTCTTCTTCTGCCGGTTTAGTGTCGACGATGTCTTCACCTTCGACCGGTATTTCTTTTGTTGCTTCTTTTGCAACAGTAGGCTCGATTGTTGCAGTTTCCGCAACGACAACCTGTTTCGCACTGTTCGCAGCAATCAGTTCATGTGCAACTACGAAACGTTCCAGTAATACTAAGAATTTCTCTAACATTTGTTTCTCTCCTGTTTATTTATACTTAACGGTTTTAACTAACTGACCTGTAGCTTTGTCGAAGAAGCCAACGCGATTGTTGCTTACGCGGTATCGTGCGGTTTCTTTAGCCCCAAATGCAATATCAAGGCCTAACAGAATCTTCGCTTTGCGGTTATTGGTCATTTTGTTTCTCTCCTCTCGTTTGATATAGGCTAACTATAATAGCGAACTATTCATGTTGTCAATGGGCTTTTCTAAAATAATTAATATGGTACTATTCACATATCAACTGACTAAGGAGTAACTGACATGCAACCATCTGAACTAGGCATCCGTGTAGAACAACGCCGCAAAGAACTCGGCATCTCCCAGCGCCGTCTGGCGGTCCTGGCTGGCGTTTCCCAGGGCGCGATTAACCAGCTGGCACTTGGAGTAACTCAGGACGTACGTCCGACGACGCTGTTTAAACTGGCGGAAGTGCTGCAAGTAGATGCCAAGTGGCTGGCGTTAGGCGAAGGGGCTTAACGCCCCTTTCTTTTTACCTATTCTAAATCCTCCTCGGTCACTGTTAACATCTCATTCGGTTCGTATATTGTCTTCGGAATCTTGTTGTCGTTTATGCCCCACGGCAGTCGGTACTGCTTAGGTATGGGTCTGTTGTTGTTATCCAGACCCGAGACGATAATCCCGGCCTCGTGCATCTCTTCAAGTTTCTTTCGAAGGTCGTTATTAGCGTTAATCGGTACGCCGTAACTATCTTCTTTCGCGGCTTTGACGATAGCCGACATAGAGAACCCTCGCTTATCGTCGCCCTGTTCCTGCAATTTACCCAATGCGTAAATAACCGTAGCCTCTTTGGTGTCCATTTTCTCGAACTGGCCTACCTTTTCTTTAACGGCTTCCTTCTGTTCGTCGGTCATGCCTTCTACTTTCTTCACGAAAACAGAGAAGGCGTTGAAGTTAACAAAGACATCGATGTGCGGGTTTCCTGCGTCAAAATCGCGGACATCGTCACTACTGTACCCTTCCGGGAGTCCCATAAAGTTGTGAGTTGGTTCTTTCTTTTCTGGTGGTTCCGCTATCTGAATCTTCTGTATTACGAATCCTCTGGCTTTCTGCCGTTCTCCGTTTCGGTTCTTTATGTGATACAGGTTTATCTCTAAATTATTGTCGTTGTCCGGCTTGTGCAGGAACATACCGTTATCGATGGAGTTGTGAAAGTCACTTCCACCCTTCGGCATCATGCCGTTCTCCGACGGTACTGTTTCGTCGATATTTTTAGTCGGGTGCACCATAGCCCCCACCGCAGCATTAAGCATCGATGCTATTTCATTAAGAGCCTGCGCCGCTTCTTTCATAGACCGGTTGTCGTTTTCGTCGAAGCCAGGTATACAGGTTTGTAGGGTGTCGAACGTAACCTTTACAATTTTCTCTTCACCGGCAACACGGCGCATCATTCTCACCGCCTGACGCCGCCATGCTTCGTCAAGTAAGTTACAACCATCCGCAACACAATCGATAATGTGTAAGCGGTCCAGGTTATCGCCAAGAGCAATCTGCAAAGATTTTTTATGCCTCTCGAACGACTGCGCACCTTCACCGGCGAAGATAAATGCGTGTCCTTCTGCAACCTCAGCCCCGCCGAACGCATATCTCTTTTCGGCAGCTATAGCAGCGTCAATCGCCATACTAAATGTTGACTTACCCGTGTGAGACTTTGCGCAAATGTAGAACGATTCGTTAGTCTGCATAAGGCCATCTACGACGGAGTAAGCGGGTTCTTTTTCTACTTCCGGCTCGTCTTCAAGGTCTTCCAGCGTGCAAGTTACAGGCGCCTCGTTCTCTGTGCGGTGCAGTTCTTCAATCTCTTCGTCAGGCAAGTCAGGCAAAGCCGCACGAATGCTGTTAATACTGATAGGTTGCTTGTCTACGTTAAGCTCATCCGGAAGGCCGCACATACGCAGGGCCAAATGTTGCCGACGGTTAAGCTCAGTGCAAGCGCCATTGTTTGTGTGCTGGCATACAAAGCGCACTTCTTTACCATCGAGCATGATGCTGGTGGAGCCTTTGCCTGTATGCAGATGCTCGTTGGGGCATGGCACTTCATACCCTCGGCCGGAGGATAAAGCGTCAAGGCCGAGCTCAGCTTCGCAGAAATGCGCAATGTCAGCGTTAAGCCCATGCTCATCGGCGGCAAGTGTCTTAGATTCGCGTTTACGCAACCCCATCTCTTCGGCTTTCTTGATGTACCGCTCGGCACGGATAACACGCCCTTCTGTAACCGTTATCTTCGACTCTTTGTGCGGCAGGTAGATAAGGCGGTTGCCATCTTCCGTGCAGTGGTCGCGCAACGCTTCGTCTATTTCTAACTCTGCACAAATAGCCCGTTGCACCATCCACGCATCGTTAGAGTTAAACGGAGTGCGAGCCGGAACCAGAACGCGGAATGCGTAATCCCCGTTTTTACACGCATGCTGATGCGATGCCGTTGTGTGCAGAATGTTGAAGAACGTCGCGTTCTTGAATTTGCGTGTCAGGTCTCGGTACTGAGTACGGTTGAGATGGTCGAAGTCGAACTTAACCACACTGTCTTCCAGGATAGCGTTTTTACGGCGGCCCCCAACAGGCGCAATAGCTTTCTGCTTAATCTTGGCAGCGTCGTACTCTTCCTTAGACCACGACGGATCCACGGATAAACGCTTCGATGTGTCGCAGACATACTCCACAAACTGCCCCAGCGGCATCTCACGCGCTACTGGGTTTTTATCGAATGTGTTGCGCAGCGTTGCAAAAACAATATTCATTTCTTTTTCTCCGCACGTTCTAAGGCTTCCTGCATACGGCGCATTGCGCGGTTCATCTTTACCGGTGCGAAGAAGTCAGCGCCGTGTTTCTGACGGCGTAGCTGTGGAACTATTAACTTCGTCATTGTATAATCCTTGTGCTTACTTTGATGATTTGTGCTTCGGCCCCGACGTTCTGGCGTTGGGGTTTCTTTTATCTACCGCCAGAAAACCACGCGTGCGCTGAATCATAGAAACGACATTTACTTAACACGTCTACTGGCATCTTAATAATGCGCGTCGGTTCCGACAAATGATTAGGCTTACATATTTCTGCGTAGAATCCACTGTCAGTAATTTCTGACGCAAACTTAAACCAGTATTTAACTTTACCGTTCTCAAAGTAACAACCCATACGCCCAATCATTTCACGTTCTCCTTAATCCACGCTTCAACTTTATTACGGTCAAATGTACCAGGCAAACGGCGGCCCATAACTTTAATACAACAATCCGGGAATTTACCACTGCGCAACCAGTTGTTAATTGTCTGGCGTGTCACCCCGATACGTTCGGCTACCTCATTCTGTGTCATGTAATGCTGCATTTTTATATCTCCTGTTGATTTGGTGAAAACGAGTATAGGATAGCGGGAATGTAAAAGCAACCAAAACACCGCACAAAGTTACTAAGATGCAAAAGATGCTACTGATATTGACTTTTACTAAGAAATATGGTAAGCTCGTCCTGAGCTTGTGAAGTATGAACAAGCGACCGCGGTGCGCGGCAGGCGAAACGAGCACGTCTCGACGTGTGGAGTGAGCCTCGCTGGCGCATTCGGAAGGGCCATAGTCTATTGTAATTCCCGCCTAAGTATCTAAGTTACTGATTTGCCGTAGGTTAGAACCGCAAGCTCACTCACTCACTCTTGGTGCCTTCGGCACCCCGTTCGTTTCGTTTCGCTCGCTATCCTATTAAACCTGAAGAATCACAACGGCAACGTAACTATTCTCTTGCACACCCCAACATAATAGGATACTATTCACTTATCGAAACGAGACAGAGGAGTGAGGGTTATGTTTAAACGTGGTCAGTTGGTTAAAACGAAGCGAGGCGAACAGTACGTAATAGTGTTGCAGGACGAGAACGAGTATGACGAGGATAAGCTGGTTGACGTATGGGGTCTGGTAAGAAAGAAACCCGGGTTCGCCTTACGCGATAATCTGAAACTCATCGGCAACAATTTTAAATTCAAAGGGGCGAAGTGATGGAAGAATTACCTCAATGCGAACTCCAGTTCATTAACGGGTTTATCCCGGTAAATAATTTCAACATTTCTGATTTACTGGAACTAAGAGAAAATGGTGCTCTGTGGGTGTGTAACGCCAGAGACGTAACAAAGGCCAGGGTATGGAACTTTAGCATACTGCGTCGCCCTAATAAGTCAGGGGCTGGCGCGGTAACGATGGACTTGTTACAGCGTAAGGGCAAATTGTTTATGAGAACGGCATCGAATCATGATGCTCGGGCCGACGACTCTGAGGGAGGTTGCCGTTAATGAGAATTCGTATAACTGATGTTGATTATGTTCCGCCGCCGGATTATGGCGACCCTTCGTTACGTGACTTCGGTATCTCAGTCGGAGATGAGTTCGAGGTCACATTCAGTAATGTTTATGGTCACCTAGTTGAACACCGTGGCGAGGAACTGTTAATACGCGACCGTGAATGCGAAGTTCTGGAGGACTAAGTTATGAGAGAAGCATTCGAACGGTGGGCGGTAGTCGAGGGTCTGCCGGTTAACAAGGGTTCAAAGAAAGAGTACCTGAATGTTAAGACGCGTCTCGCGTGGCGGGCGTGGAAAGCTGGTGTTAGAACTGTGATGAATACGAGGTGATTTATGAGCAAGTGGATTAAGTGTAGTAAGCGGATGCCTACGGCGTGCCGTGACGTGATAATAACCGACATGGATATGGTTTCCAGAGTGGCATGGTTCAACGATAGAAATGGCGCCTGGTATGTCACAGGGGTTGGGTGGTTTTCGCGAGATGAAGTGACGCACTGGATGCCGTTACCAGAGCCGCCTGATGTGTGATGTTATATTGTAACAATAGTTTGGGATTTTACTGAGTGACTTACGCTGCTACACAGCAGCGTATCATTTTTCTCATTTTTGTTCTATTTCACCAAACGCGACAATCGAAGCGACTATTGCAGGAGATGCAATAATGGTTACTAAAGAACAGGCCGAACGACTAATCACGTTAATCGACACGATGATTGATGCGAAAACCGATTCAGCAACGGCAACAGAGGAATCCAGTACCTGGTCGCTTGAAGAAAGAGAAGCAGAAGCGGAGCGCGAGTTACAGGCGTTCATCGATTCAATAACACACCAATAAAATTTACTTGCACACACAGATATAATAGACTACTATTCAGTTATCGAAACGAGAGGAGAGAGAAGATGGGCTGGTACGGTAGCTGGGCATTAGGTGAACTGGTAGACGCTTACGAAATAATGGGTAGCACTTCGGTGTGCGACGGTGACACTAAATCGCTGCTAGTCGGGGTCGATGAGAAAAGGGGTGAAGACGATGAATAATTTCGTGGTGCAAGCAATGTACGCTGAGGAAATGGCAAAAAGTATGTTAGAGCAAACATTACATTTCGCTAAGCTGCAAGGGTTCGACGTACAGACAGTAGGCGACGAAATAGTATTGACCGAGAAGTCGGAGAACGGCGATGAGTAACAACGACGCAGTAATCGAGTTCCTGCTTAACCAACTACGGCAGCAGTTAACTAACAACCCGTACAAGCAACAGTGTGAAGACCTGGCGCATGAGGTGCAGTCACTTAAGAATCAGTTACGTGATGCTTCGGTGCAGATTAAGGAGTTGCATATTGCGTTGGCCCAAGCTACTGGTGACGTGGAGGCGTACAAACTTATCCGCAAAGGTGAACACGGACCTGAGCAATCTGGTTGCCGTAAGGACGATACTCATGAATGCCACCATAACTGGCGATTCGTTATGGGTAAGTCACCCGCGGTATGTATTAATTGCGGTGAGACTAAAGCCGAGGAATGCCCCCACAGTTTCTATTATGTAATAACAGATGGCTCCGCGCCGTTCGGTACGAAAGTATGTAAAACGTGCGGGAAATACTTCTGATGACCAGCATCTTATTTATCTGGGTATTGTCCGCAGGCCAGATGCAACTGGCGGCATCAGAAACGTTTTATTCATTAGAGGCGTGCCAGTCAGCAGCACGCGCCGCAGAGAACGCGCACTTTCTGTTTCAGGGCGATAAGCCCAACGATTCAGAGGTACGCGCTATCTGCTCACCTAAGCGACTTGGTAAACAGGAGAAGTGATTATGGTACAGAGATACGATTTAAAAGAAGACTGTGTTACAGGGCATATTGACTTAGAGAAAGACGCAGACGGTGACTGGGTGCGTTATGGGGACTACAAGGAACTGGACGGCAGTTTCCAGGACTACATAACCGCTACGGACATGGAAATCGAGGGGCTTGTGTCAAGACTGGCAGAAGTAAACGCTGAGTTACAGAAATACAAAGACCAGTTCCCGGATTACGTCGAGTGCGCGAACTGTGGGTCAGTTACACATGTGGAAGGGGTGGAGTGATGTCGTTAGCAACTGACATCCTGAAACGAAGCGGCCTTGCGCCGCTGTCGCCTAAAGTTAAGACGCGAGCGCGTAACGCAACTTACAATGAACTGGCAGAACGGCGTAAAGCTGTCCGCGCCTGTGGATTCCAGAACGGGAAGGCCGTGAATCTCGGTGAGTTTAAAACACAGGAACGCGCAGCTATCGCTAATCGGCTATTTAATTACTGGAAATCGCTGGGGTACGATGATATTCCGACGAAACCGCAGAGACGGCAATACATCTGGAGACACAAATAAACCGTTATTAGGATAATTCCTACCCGTGGTATCCTCCAGTTACTGCATACTTAATACGCACCTGGAGGATTCATCTTGGATAAATTTACTGAAACAGTGACAGGCTGGCTTCTCGCTGCCGCACTCGCCGGAGGGGTCATCGGACTACGACAACATAAGTCCGTTATTTCTGGCCCTATCGATGGCTTCTGCTTTATCGCAACCGGCTTCACCTGCGCCGTATTTGGCGCCCCTCTTGCAGCTCAATGGTTCGGTATCACGGGCGACCGTGAAATCGCTGGCCTGGGCTTTATCATCGCTATTCTCTGGATGCCTATTTATTCCCGTCTCTCCGGTATTGTTGCCGGAGAATACATCTCACGTCGAGGAGGCCCGGATGAATGAGTTATTCTGGTTCGCCGTAATGTTGGCGATGGGCGCTTCGTCCCTGTTCAACGTGTATAATGAATGTGTTGACGACGGGCTATTCGGTCGGGTGCTCTATATCCTGACTGCTATCGTCTGCGCCGCCGGATGTATCCACCTGTTACAGGGCAGCATGTCACCTACGCTGCCAGAAACCTTAATCACATTAGTTGCGCTGCGCCAGATTCGTCAGGCGTGGCTGTCATACGGAGGACATAAGCGTGTCTCGAAATATTTCAGATAATGGATTGCATTTTACCGCTGCGTTTGAGGGATTCCGTGGAACCGCGTATCGCGCTACGCCGAACGAGAAGTACCTGACTGTAGGCTACGGGCATTATGGGCCTGACGTAACCCCAGGTAAGACCATCACGCCCGGGCAAGGCCTCCTGTTACTGAACCGCGATATGGCTAAGGCGGTGGCTGCGGTTGATGCGGCAGCACACCATTCACTAACACAGGCGCAGTTCGATGCAGTGTGCGACCTGGTGTATAACGCTGGTGCTGGTGCCATTGCGGCTACTACAGGCGCGGGTAAGGCCCTGCGTTCCGGTGATATTTCGACGCTGCGGGCTAAGCTGACGCTGTTCATCAACCAGAACGGCAAACCGTTACTTGGCCTGCGTCGCCGTACAGCCGGGAGACTGGCATTATTTGACGGTAAACCGTGGCAAGAGGCTGAGGCTATTGGGAGGGCCGTTAAATGATGGACGAATATGAAGGCGTTTAGTAAACTTACATCCACGCTGCTTGTGCTTGCATACTAAGCCCTGGTAAACCTGAAGCAGCAGCCCAAGCGGTGGAGACTGCGTAGGGTTCAGGGGCTTATGACCGAAACCCGGACCGCGAATCCGGGTTTTATTTTACCAATTGACACCTAAGACTAATCCGACGATACTTAAATCACCTCCTGTTCCATCCCTCTGCTCTCCAGTTTTATCCCGGCCCTGACCCAGCCGGGATTTTTTTTTTTATCTATTTTCTGTAATGACTAGTTGACTACTACCCTCGACCCTA
>OBRH01000028.1_pt1 | contig 50291 bp, 70 predicted proteins | sample 1475571 | NCBI WGS metagenome assembly OBRH01 (sample SAMEA3360674, study PRJEB22359) | human gut metagenome | biome: ENVO:urban biome; feature: ENVO:human-associated habitat; material: ENVO:feces | place: Bangladesh | collected 2011 | reverse complement strand
CCATAACAGCCACTACTCATTTGGAATGGCTGCTAGTTTACTACCCTACAAATTGAACCAGTGTATTTAGTAGGTCTTCGGCTTTATCTTGTTGACCGTCTTTAATCAAACCTTTATCAATGTTCTCACGCAGTTGTTTAGCCCAACGTGCAGCCGCATTGATAATATCCATTTCTTTTGCTGGTTTGGTGGCCTTGCTAAACTCGTACCATGCCTCAGATTCTAGGTAGCCAATGTTATATTCAATAGTCGCTTTCTTGTTAGCTTTCTTGAACACTTTACCCTTAACATTCCATGCTACACCGTTGATTACTTTCTTGATGTAGTCACATACATCTTGGTTAGGGAATGCCTTCACATCTTCACAAGCAACCATTACGTCAGACAGTTTGGTAAAGTCATTGTCGTTTTGTTGGGCATGTAGTACACCGAACACAATAAATTCTTGCAGTTCATCACGCTTAGACTTGCTGCCTTTTACCCAATTGTTTAGTTTAGCTTTGAAGTTAGATTCAGTTAGTTGTAGTGCCATGATAATCACCTATGAGATTAGTTAGTTGGTAGAGTTAGACCAGTGATTAGACCAGTCAGGAACAGGTTTAATTCTTTACGGGTTAGGTAGTCAGAGACTGGCATAATAGAGAATGATTCACACATAACTTGAACCAATCTATAACCTTGTTGGTTAGCTTCCAGTTCATACCGACCTACCGCATTGATTCCAATACCTAACAGGCTATTGATGCGGTTAACCTTGTCTTTTAAAACGTTAGTTGTAATTCGAGCTGGCATTGTTACACCTCGCTTGTTAGTGAATACAATAAAGGCTAGTCAACATTTAACTAGCCCTCTGGTGAGTAAACATTGAACACGGAGCACATAGAACTCAATCACATTGGGTATCAGTATTAAACGATTATACACAATAGATTAGTTAACCCCTCACCATAAATATTTAAGGACACTAAACAACCTTTAGCTCAACAAGATATTACTAATTAACATATAGATTAATATTAATTAGTTATCTAATGCCCTTAAATATACAGTCCTATTACCATTAATCACGCCGGACTGTTTGGCGTGCTGATTATAACTGTCGCATACATTTTGGTTTCACGGTGGACACGCATTTCGTAACGGCTTATCAACACTCAGCATTCAAAATTCAACCATATCAACGTCAACCGCACTGTAGTTATAAACATAACCGTTAGTTTAGTTGGACGATTTATAGATAAAGCGTCACAGAATCTCAACCGAGCGCACCGTAGCTCAATACCTTTCAGAGTCTAACCCCTCACAGCTACGCGAGACGTCGCCTCATCAACCTCAGTACCGATGTTAAATCAGTGGCAATATCCGAATTATTAAAGAACGTTTTGAGCACCTTGCGGTTAACTCGATTGCTCCTCAGAGCGTGGTGACAATGTTAACTCAATCATCCTCACATTGTCAAGCGTTGTTGTCTAGCTTCCTGTTCGGTACATCTAGGGCGGTATATGATAGTAGTTGGTAACGCCGCTTACCTCAATCAATCCAGAGCAACACTGGACTACGTATCACCGCAAACATTTGACGGTGTGAAGATTACCTTAAATGAGTAATCATTGTCAACCACATTTTTAAAGAGCAGAGATAAACAGTGTAACCATCTATCTACATATCGTTAGGCTGTTGCCTTACCGACGGGGTGAATATTAACACCAATCCAAACTGGAATACAAGTGACATACATCACATTTTTAAACATAGATATGAATCGGTAATACTCTCTTTATATACGTGTATAAGGTACAAATAAACAACCTATTATCACCTAGTTGGTATATAGCTAGCTTTCAGTATCATGTACAGCTATATACATAACACTCAGCCCATCCCAATAATATATAAATCAATATGTTAGCGCAGCGAAACGGCGCGTTCGCTAGCCGTAGTGCAAGTGTAGGGAGATTGGTAATTACTGGAGATATTAATGCTCAATCATTTTATCGCTGTCAAATCATCTAATTCATGCTTGTACACCTTTTACGTGCAAATTAATCAATCGCTGTACACAAAAGGAGGGTAGGGTAGGGGGACACGGGCGTGCTATTTTGGTTTGCATAGCAACATAAAAATTTCCCACAGAAATTATGGCGTTCCAGATTTCTTATTTGTCATTTATAAGAGCTAGCAAATATGAAAATATTTGTGCTCTAGACGTCTATACGGCTTCACTCTACGGGGCGATACTCTATAATAAACAAGTCGGGGCCACACCACAGCCCGAAAGATTCTTGGTATTGTATCTTTCATGTATGAGTAGTTACTAAAGAGTTGGGTACGTTGAATACTTGCGTAGTTGATGCCAACAGAGACTTAGTAATGAAAGGAATACGACTTACCCGCTTAACGTAGTTGCGTAACCTACGGGGGTATTTTTTAAGTATTGATATGTTTCTATATTGGAATGTATTAATACTTAATCATTTTTATAGTATAGTTACTTTACATAATAACTATTTCTATAAATCTTATGGAGATTAAATAACTATGACTATTACTCTTAGTGAAGTAAGAGGAGGCTTTAACACCTCCACAATCAACTCCAACTTTGAGAAGATTGAAGAAGCTCTAAACTCCAATGTTCTCTCGGTTAAGGAAGGTTCCAATCAAATGGAACAAGATTTGGATATGAACTCCAACCGTCTAATTAACCTACCTGCTCCAATCAACCCTACCGAACCTCTTCGACTGGAAGACCTTAAAACCTTAGAAGGTGACGTGTCTGGTATTGTTCCAACGGTGATTCGACACACTGGTGATGGAGTTACTTTTGACTTCGACAGTGGTACTAAGGTAGTTGCAGGTCCTTTCTCTACCAAAGTGTATCTAAACGGTATCCGTCTGTTTCCAGAAGTGGATTACACTACAATAGGCACAAAGGTACGGTTCATTAACTACGTTCCAACATCCACAGATAAGGTGGACATTTATTCGTATGCTCCACTTGAAGTAATAGGTCCGGTGGGTCCAACTGGCCCGCAAGGACAAGAGGGTGAGCGTGGCCCTTCTCCACAATATGAATGGGAAGGCACTCGTATTAGATTTATCCAACCAGACGGTACATGGGGTCCTTACGTAGACCTAGTGGGGGAGATTGGTCCTGTTGGCCCACAAGGTCCTCAAGGTAACGTTGGTCCTCAAGGTGACTCTGTTGCTATTGATGCTATTGGTAATTTTGCAGACCGTTCAACCTACGACAACTCCCCAGCTAAGTTTGTATTCTTTGCCAAAGATTATGTATTTGGTGTAACACAAGCAGGGGAATTGGAAGTAGTAAGTGATGGTGTAACCAGTCAATACACTCTACCTTTTGAGGCCGCTGGCCCTGCTGAGATTGTGTTGTACTATGGTAACTCTTACCAACGTATTGCTACTTACTCAGTAACTAACTTAACTAACCTAGTGTTATTTAATGTTCCAGAAGCTGGTGTTCGTATTGTTGCCCGTCGGCAAGTAGTTCCAAACTCTGTAGGTGCTTTGTTTATTAAATTGAGTAATACTAGTGGAGATTGGTCACAACCTTACCCATTCGGCCAAGGTCCACAGGGTATCGAGGGCCCACAAGGTCCAATCGGACCAGTAGGCCCCCAAGGGCCACGAGGACCAGAAGGTCCCCAAGGACAACCGGGTCAAACAGGTCCACAAGGCCCTATTGGGCCACAAGGTCCAGAAGGCCCGCGAGGTCCAATGGGACCACAGGGTCCAGAGGGAGATAAGGGTCCACAAGGGGACCAAGGTCAACGTGGTTCTCGTGAGTGGTACATCGAAACAACAGGCACAAGTTGGAGCCAAGCGTTGATTGACGCTATTAACCCTAATCCAGTTATCTATGATGTTGGTATCCAGTATAACAAATCACAGGGGTATTCTGAGTCCAGAGTGTACCGTGGTTCTGGAGTATGGGAACAGGTAGAGTTGGTTCAGGGATTCACAATCAAGGTGATGAATGGTGTAAGTGCTACCAAGTTAAATATTGGGTCAGCCACTGTATTATCCAGTACTACATTTGGTGGAACAGATACTCCACTTAACCAAGCACGGTCATTCAGTGTTCGTCTAGGAGTGATTAGTACCCCGTTTGCGACTTCTGCAATGGTTAGTTTGGAAGATTTACAGGTTCTGTTGTATGCATTTAGCCCCTCATTCCAGCCTACTGTTCAAATGACTTGGAGTATTCGAGTAAATGGTTCCGTAGTGTATGAGTCTTCTAGACGTGCTTTTGTTACCGCAGATAACACAACTTATTATGGTTTTTCTGGAGGAACTTGGGCATTTACTATTCCTTCTCCTAGAGAGGGAAACACTATAGAAGTTTTCCTAAATGGGTATGTAACTTCTCCGGGAACTAACTTTAAGTTAAGCAGAGTAACTACAACTGGCTCCCAATTTAGTGTAGTATCTTTGAAAGCATAAGGAGATTTTGATGGTTGATAAGATTCAAACCAAAGTAATTGACGCTGATTCGGCCCCTGTAAAGGGGTCTATCAGTAACTCAGATTACGTAATGATTCAAAACGACTCTACCAAAGAGTTAGAGAAAGTTCTAGTAAGTGACTTACTTGCAGGTAGTGCAGGCTCTATCCGTATCAAAGGTGAAGCACAAATGGACAACCCTGCAACCACTCCAACAAGTATTGTTATTACAGGCGACCCTGATGATACAGCAATTACTCAAGGCAACCCCCCAACGGACTTGTCTCCAAATGGAGTAGCTTATGTAGTTGTAACTACCAACCCTAGTGGTGTATCTACTCAAATTACTGGAGAAACTAAGACAGTGTTTGATAATGACCAGATTGTTTGGACCGGTTCTAAGTGGAGTGTGTCTGAATTTGGTTCTCGTGTCACTTCTGTGAATGGCCGTACTGGTGATGTTTCTGGACTTGCAGAAGCTGCTGATGTATATACCAAAGGACAGTCAGATGCTAAATACTATTCAGCAGACAATAAACCCAAATTCCAAGACTTAGCGGATTATGTATTTTGGCTCCAACCCGCAGCAGGTAAAATTAGAGTTGGTGGTAATACAGATTTAATTGCTGGTCGTGCAGATAAGGGTTTCCTACCAAACGTAGCTGGTACTGGAGCATCATCCGTTAGTTATGTCGGTAATCCTACTTGGTGGTTTAGTGAATCGTGGGTTAACTCCTATCGAGGTGGCTCTGTAAACGTTACTGGGCAAATTCAAGGTGTTGGCGTGTTTGACGGAGGTACACAAGTTTACTCTGCAAACAACAAACCAACTCCAACAGAATTAGGAGTGTTACCGAGTTCTTATGTTCCAGACTGGTCACAGATTACAAACATTCCAGAGTTTGCTACCCGTTGGCCTACCAAAGCTGAGGTTGGTTTAAGTAACGTAAATAACTGGTTAGCATCTAGTGCTATTAACTCTGACAGCACAACCACTTACGCAACTACCGCAGGTGTTAAAATCGCATATGATGCGGCACAAGCAGCTCGCTCTGCTCCTGATTTAGCAGCAGATAGAAAACGTAAGATTACAGTATCTAAAGATGCTCCTACAGGTGGAGTTGATGGAGATATTTGGTTGCAGTACGCATAAGGAGGAAATATGCCAATCGGAGTGAATGTTTCAGGAACAAACAAACAAGCCACAATGAAAGTTAATGTTGGTGGGGTTTGGAAGCTACCGATTGGTTGGGTTCGTGAAAACGGGGTATGGAAGAAATTTCAGAACCCCGAATTTACCTACACAATCAGTCAGAATACCACTAACTTTAATCTATTCTCTGCTATCGGTAATAGAGAAGAAACTATTATTAATTTAGTTATTAACTCAGGTGTTAATGTATATTCCAATAACGTAGGTATCCCTGCCTTACTTATTCCAAATAGTTTTGCAGATAAGACAATTAACATCATTAACAATGGTAATATTTATGGTCAGGGAGGGGTAGGTGGAACTGGGCAAGGTCAAGCTGGTGGGCCAGCTCTACGAGTACAGACTGCTCAAAAGATTAACTTAACCAATAACGGCACAATCGCCGGTGGAGGCGGTAGTGGTGGTAAAGGCGGTACAGGTGGTAACGGCTTCTTCACTACTCAATCTACACAACGTGACCCTTCATCTGGAACTTGGACATACGCTACAGGGAACCATATCGAATTTCGTTCCCGTAACTGCATCCTACGTATGGGTAACTCCGAGATATATCGTTGGTATGGTCCAGACTTTGGCACGGTTGTTACCTATGGTATCACTATAACCGTGGGAGAGTGGACGTACTATGCCTCCAACTTCTACGGTGACGGTGTGGGTGTTTTGAAGTCTAACGCAATGTACCGAACTAGAACAGTGACCAATACTACATACACTACCGGTGGTGCCGGTGGTAATGGGGGAAACGGTCAAGGATTCTCACAAGCAGCAACAAACGGTCTAGCCGGTGCTAACGGTGGGACTAACGCAGGTCGAGGTGGTAACGGAGGTAATGGTGGTACTTTTGGTGTGGCAGGTGCAACTGGAGCCACGGGGGCATCTGGAAACCAGACTGCTGGACTTGGTGGTCAAGCTGGAGGTGCTGCTGGAGCTGCCGTTGATGGTACGTCTAAAGTTAACTACGTCAATGCTGGTAAACTGTTAGGTCCTCTAATCAACTAAGGAGATTCTATGACTAAACTAAGATTAACACCGGAGGAACTTGCCTCCGGTAAATGGGTATGGGATGAAGCTTCTTCTACGTTTGTAAATAAAGAAGAGCTACTTGGAAACCCATTAGATATTGTTCCATATGATATAAATGAAGATAATTTGAAACGTAGACAAGCGGCATATCGAGTAGTTAGTGACCCATTATTTATGGAGTGGCAATTTAACAAGACTCGCCAAGCCGAGATGGCATGGAGAGCTGCTGTTAAGGCCATCAAATTAAAATACCCTTTGCATTAGTAAAGTATTTACTTTATATTACCCCTGTAATAAGTCATATTAAGGAGGTCCAATGAAGAAGGAATTTAAGGACTCTATGGGTAGATGGATTACTCAGGGGTTATTTTTAGAGAAGGGATACAAGCCAAGCTCGATTTACACGATTCAGGATGAAGACCGTATGTACAAAGGTGAGAAGTACCTAAGCATTAAACGGCTGTTTATCGAGAAGTACATCGAAGACCCAACTGAGATGAAATTTGCAAGGGAATGCTTAGGCGGTTGGCAACACTGGAAGAAGATTAAGGCTAACCAAGAATTGTACGCTATGTATGAGGAATGGAAGGAAGAAGCCGAGATTCAAGTTCGCTCTATCGGTGTACGAAGTGCAATGGAAATGGCACGAGATGGAAAGTCTTTTGCTGCTGCCAAATGGCTTGCCGAAGCAGGATACGACAAACGTGGGGCAGGACGCCCAAGCAAGGAAGAAATTGTTCGTGAGACACGGATTGCATCACGGGTTAAGGATGAACTTGAGGAAGACTATGAACGACTACTAGGAGGCATGAGTGAGTAAGATTGACGAAATTAGAGAAGCTGCTGAGTCTGACTTCTGGACGTTTTGCCGATTGGTTACTCCACAATACGTTTACGGTGAGGTCCACAAGGAAGTGGCAAAGTGGATGGAGAGTAATGAGTACGACCAGCTTCTACTGTTACCTCGTGGTCACTTAAAATCTCACATGATGGCTCTTTGGGCAGCTTGGTGGGTAACTAAGCATCCAGAGACAACAATTCTGTATATCTCTGCTACCAGTGAACTTGCTGAAATGCAGTTGTACGATATTAAGAACATCATGACTTCCAAAATCTATCGCCGGTATTGGCCGGATATGATTCATGAGGAGGAGGGCAAACGTGAGAAATGGACTAACAGTGCAATCGCAGTTGACCACCCAAAACGTAAGATGGAAGGCGTCCGAGACTTTACCATTAAGACTGCTGGCCTCACCACTAACACCACTGGTTGGCACGCTGATGTTATTATTTCTGATGACGTTGTAGTTCCAGATAACGCATACACTGAGGATGGTAGACGCAAGGTAGCTGCTGCTATGTCTCAGATGGAATCTATCCTAAACGCTGATGGTATTGTTAAAGCTTGTGGTACTCGGTATCATCCTGCTGATATTTACGACACATGGAAGAATCAGCATCAACCCGTATTCGACGAACATGGAGAAGAGACTGGAGAGGAAAGACCTGTTTGGGATATTTTTGAGCGTGTTGTAGAAGAAGATGGTGTATTCTTGTGGCCTCGTACTTCTCGTGGTTCTGATGGTAAGAAGTTTGGTTTTGATAACCGTGTTCTGGCTAAGAAGAAAGCTAAATACGTAGACCGTGTTCAGTTCTTTGCTCAGTACTACAATGACCCAAACGACCCAGAATCAGCACGTTTGAACTATAGCAGTTTCCAATACTACGATGAGAAATTCATTACCTATCGGGAAGGTAGATACTGGTTTAAGGACAGACCTTTGAATATCTTTGCTGCTGTGGACTTTGCATTTAGTTTATCTAAGAAGGCCGACTTTACAGCAATCGTTGTTATTGGTATTGATTCAGAAGGTTACATCTACGTTTTGGATATTGACCGATTCAAGACAGATAAGATTAATGATTATTATGACCATATCTCTGCTTTGCATAGTAAGTGGGAATTTAAGAAACTCCGTGCTGAGGTAACTGTGGCACAGCAAATCATTGTGAACGATATTAAAGAGAAGTTACGCAAGGAAGGCATGACTATTAGTATCGACGAGTTTCGACCAACTAAGGCACTTGGTTCTAAGGAAGAACGTATGGCTGCTGTATTGGAACCACGATATGAGCAAGGTATTATGTGGCATAGAAAAGGTGGTTACACTCCAATGCTTGAGGAAGAACTTGTGTTGGCTCGTCCACCTCACGATGACTTGAAAGACGCTCTAGCTTCTGCTGTAGAGATTGCGGTAAAACCACTGCAACGCTCTGCAAGAGCTAAACGTGAAAGCAACGTCATTCAATTTAACCCTAGATTCGGAGGAATTAATTAATGACAGGCAAGGTTCTTGAACTACAACAAATGCTAGACGATACTCGTGATGGTCTGGCTGAACAGATTGCTAATACTTGGCAGAACTGGAATAGTCAGCGTCAGGAGTGGTTATCACAAAAGAGTGAACTACGTAACTACATCTTTGCTACCGATACCACTACTACGACTAACAGCACGTTACCGTGGAAGAACAAAACCACTTTACCTAAGTTATGCCAGATTCGAGATAACTTACACTCCAACTACATTAGTGCATTGTTTCCAAATGAACGGTGGTTGAAGTGGGAAGGTAAGAGCCTACAGGATGAGGCCAAACGGGACGCTATTCAGCAATACATGGATAACAAGGTTAAGGAATCGGACTTCCGCACAATCATGAGTCAACTCCTATTGGACTACATTGATTACGGCAACTGTTTTGCCACCGTCGAGTATGTGAAGGAAACCACCAAGGATGAGGAATCTGGCGCTACTCGTGATACGTATTTTGGTCCTCGTGCAGTTCGCATCGACCCAAAAGATATTGTGTTTAATCCCGTAGCTGTAGACTTTGCTCACTCTCCAAAAATCATCCGTACTGTGTTGAATGAGGGTGAGTTACTACAAATGGAACAGGACCAGCCAGAGAATGCCTCTCTCGCTTCCGCAATCGCTCGTAGACGAGAGTTTCGTCGTGGGCTAGGCACTTACACTAGGGAAGACTGTGAAAAGGCTGTAGGCTTCTCTATGGACGGATTTGGCAACCTTTACGATTACTTCCAAAGTCCTTACGTTGAGGTTCTGACATTCTATGGTGACTACCACGATACTCAGTCAGGTACATTTAAGCGTAATATGAAAGTCACAATCATTGACCGCATGTTTGTAATCGAGGAAAAAGAGAATCCATCATGGTTTGCACAAGCTCCAATCTTCCATTGTGGTTGGCGTATTCGTCAAGATAACCTGTACGCTATGGGACCACTAGATAACCTAGTAGGTATGCAATATCGTATCGACCACCTTGAGAACTTGAAAGCTGACGTGTTTGACCTAATCGCGTTTCCTCCAATGAAGGTTAAAGGTGATGTTGAGGAGTTTGTTTGGGGACCAATGGAACAGATTTACATCAATGGTGATGGTGATGTAGAGATGATGGCTCCTAACACTCAAGCTCTACAAGCAGATATGCAGATTCAGATTCTTGAAGCTAAGATGGAAGAGTTTGCAGGTGCTCCTCGTGAAGCTATGGGTATTCGTACTCCCGGTGAGAAAACAGCATTCGAGGTTCAACAACTTCAAAACGCCGCTGGCCGTATCTTCCAAGAGAAGATTATGAACTTTGAAGTAATGTTGATGGAGAAGGTTCTGAATGCGATGTTAGAGATTTCTCGTCGTAATTTAGACGTAGCTGATACCATTCGTGTGTTTGACTCTGATGATAAAGTGGCAACCTTCATGAACGTTAACAAAGACGATATTACAGCAAAAGGTCGTCTACGTCCTGTAGGTGCTCGACACTTTGCAGAACAAGCGCAAGTAGTACAAAGCCTAATGGGTATTGCTAATACTCCAGTTTGGCAAGATATTAAACCTCATGTGTCTACTGAGAACTTGGCTAAGATGTTGGAACACAACCTAAGCTTAGGTGGTTGGGATATTTTCAAACCTAACGTTGCAGTTATGGAAGCACAGACAACCTCTGCACTTGTTAACCAATCTCAAGCACAAATCGAAGAAGAAGCACAAGTACCGTTAGTATAAGGAGATAAGTATGAAAACTGTTTGGACTCAAGGAATGAAAGGCGAACAAAAGGAACAGTTCGCCAACGATTTCGCTGGAAGTAAGGTAGTCAGGGATAGACTGGTGGAAATTCTAAGACAGCGTATCTCTGAGAATCGAGAACAACAAATCAAAATGGATGGTTTCGATTGCCCTAATTGGGGCTTCAAACAGGCTGCATACAATAGTAAAGAAAAAACTTTACTAGAAGTTATTGACTTATTACTTTAAGTTATTAGAATTATTTCGTAATCACGTTAAGGAATTTGAATAAGGAGAATTAAATGGCTGACCAAGCAAATTTATTCGCACAGGCTCAAGAGCCACAAGCTCAAGAACCACAACAACCCGTACAACAACCTGCTCCTGCGGCTCCTCAACTGGCTCCAGAAGTTGCGGCTTATGTGGGTGAAGGTCGTAAATACGCTAACGTTCAAGCAGCTTTAGCTAGTATTCCACACGCTCAATCGCATATTGCTAATCTCGAAGCTGAAAACCAACGTTTAAAGCAAGAGAATGAGACTTTGAAGGCTGACCTAGCGAAAGCTAAGAATCTGGAGGACGTAGTAGCGTCTCTTACTGTAAGTCAACAACCAACTGCATCACAAGTGCAAGCAGGTTTAGATGAACAGGCGGTGTTAGAATTACTTAACAAACGTGATGCCCAAGCTCAAGCACAAGCTAACCAAGTAGCGGTAACTAATGCCCTGATTGGTAAATTTGGCGATAGCAATAAGGCGACCGAGGCTCTAAAGGCCAAAGCTGCTGAATTAGGAGTAGGTTTCGATTTTATGAAAGACCTCGCTGCTAAATCACCTAAAGCAGTTCTAAGTTATTTTAATGTCGAATCTAAGCCAACTACTTCGACTGTTATTCCAACAGCTACCCAAACCACGGCGCAATTTCAGACCCCGCCAGAGCCACAACTGAACTTCAAAATGGGTTCAACAGGTTCTACTTCTGACTTAGTCTCTGCCTTCCGTGCATGTGGTTTAGCTGTTAATGGTGGTCAAGAAGTTTCTCACGCTTACTAATTTTTTAAGGAGATTTACATATGTCTGGTGCAACTGGTTCACAAAATACTGGCAACTCACGCCATTTTATTGAGGCTCAACAATATTCAAAATTCATTCTGGAAAACCTACACGATGGTTTCTTGCCAGCAATGATGTATCGTAACGTCTCAGATTTTCCTGCTGGTGAAGTGCTAAACATTAAAACTGTTGGTACGGTAACTATTCAGGATGTGGAAGAAGAAACTCCACTAATCTACAACCCAATCGAGACTGGTAACGTACAGATGCGTATTACTGACTACAAAGGCGATGCTTGGTCTGTTACTGACAAATTACGTCAAGACGGTGCTCAAATCGAAACTCTGATGGCAATGCGTGCTCAAGAGTCTACTCGTGCGATGCAAGAAGACTTTGAAACTCGCTATCTACAAGTAGCTTACGAAGGTCTAACTGCTGCTGATGCTAACGAGATTAACGGCTTTGCTCACAAGCGTATCGCTACAGGTACTAACAAGACTATCGAACTAGAAGACTTGATTTACCTGAAACTTGCTGCTGACAAGGCGAACGTTCCACTAGGTGGTCGTATTCTGATTGTTGACCCAATCGTTGAGGCAACTCTGAATACCAAGTTCCAAATCACTGCAAGTGCTATCGACTCTAACCCATTCTTTATGGATGTGTTTAAAGGTGGTTTTGCTCGTGACCACAAGTTCATTACCAACTTGTACGGCTGGAACATTATCACTTCTAACCGTCTGCCACGTATCGTGAGTGAACAGGTAGGTGGTGTGACAATCACCAACGGTGTTGCGTGTATCGGTATGTGTGTTGCTGATGACAACTGCAAACCTGTAATGTACGCAGAACGTCAAGCTCCTCGTGTTGAGTCTGAACGTAACAAAGACCTTGCCCGTGATGAGTTCGTTGCTCGTCGTCGTTATGGTCTTGGTATCCAACGTAAAGACACTCTGTTTGCACTGCTCGCTTCTGAGACTGCTTACAAGTAATTAATATGACCGGAGTGAGGGATTGTCCCTCCTTCGGTTCTTTACTAGATTTAATCTAAGGAGATTATTATGGGTTTTGAAAATTCTGCTGGTCTTGGTACTCACAACTTCTATGGTCCTCGTGGTACACGCGCACCAAAAGGTGGCATTAAGACCGAAGGTTCCATTATGGAAATGACCTTTGATATTTGGGGTTCTTCTTTCTCGGAAGACTATGCTGAATACAACAAAGTACTTCTGCCTAAAGGTGCTTTAGTTGTTGATGCTTATGCTCACGTATCCGAGGTGTTTGTTCTAGGTGGTACTGACCCTGTTATTGCAGTAGGTACTAAAGGTTCAGAAGATACCAACGGTGTTAAACTGATAGAAGCACAAGCGGAAGCAGTGGGTGTTGTTAAACTAACTCCAGAAGGTACTTGGGCAAGTGCTTTAACTGCTGATACCGAAGTTACCTTCAAACTAGCTGGTACTTCGCCAACTGTGACCGATGCAGGTAAAGTTCGTGTAACTGTTCGTTATGTGAAACTAGGTATCAATCCTGATGCCGCTGCTGGTGCAAAAGGTCAAGGTTCAATCTAAGATAGGTTGAACGAATGCAAGGGAGGGCTTAGGCTCTCCCTTTTCTTTTATAGGTCAAAAATTATACAACTAAGGAGATAGTGTATGGCTAAGATTGTTCTGAGTGATGTTACCTCCGGTTCTTCTGTGACAATTAATCGTAATTTCCAGAAGATTGAGGACGCACTCAATGATGAGGTTCTATTCAGGGATAACCCAGAAGGTGAACCAAACCAAATGGAAAGTGACCTAGATATGAACTCAAATGACATTCTCAATGCTGGTGTTATTAAGGCGAAGCGTGTTATTGCCGATAGCATTGACAATAATACAGAATCTCTAATTGATGGTGGAGTTTCTGACAATGAGATTGTTAAGTGGGATGTGGATACCTCGAAATTCGTGGGCACTGGTGTATTCTCCAATTCTGAGGGTGAACTCGATGTTTCATCTAACTCAGTGTCAGTGGGTGTACACAAAATCGGTAGTATGGGAGAGAACGTAGGGTTCTTTAACAAGGCCACAGGAAAATCTTATTTCCCATCTTGGCAGGGTGTGGGTATTTCTGACAGTGATACTTTTACCGCTGTTACGCGAGTGCATGGCCCTCTCGAATACGTGGTTAGAACTACAAACGTATCTGAGGTTCTAATCAACCCTGAATTTATCGTAACTGTTCCATACAGTGAGACTGTGTTTAAAATCGGATTGTATTGCACTAACGAGGTTCCTAACGTACATTTCAGACTAACGTACAACAACTCTATCGTGTTTGATGGAGATATGGGAAGCAGCCAATCTGTAGGAATGACTACCTTCACTCTACCGACTCCTGTTGATTTACGACAAGGCGCAGTTCTAGTTGCAAAAGCTTACGGAATCGGACAAGACTTGTACGTTAAAGGCGGCAGTGATGGTGTCCCAGCCTACTCTCTATGGATGCGTCCTTGGGTAGATAAGGAACTAGCAACTGTTGAGTATGTTGATGGAAAGCCTCAAGGTAAAGAGACTTTCGTAGAGTTGTTAGATTGCCCAAACACTTACGTAGGGCAGGGTAAGAAACTAGTGGCGGTTAACGAATCTGAGAGTGCTTTAGAGTTTATCCCACACACTCTAGAGTCATTAGATAATGTGCTAATCGTTTCTCCTATCCAAACGGATGGTGAAGTGTTGATGTATAACCTCACAGAAAATCGGTGGGAAAACCAAGCCTTACCGGAGTTCCAAGAGGACATTATAAGAATCAGCTACACTACTCCTAATTCCTTACCGGCTAAACAACTGTTGAGTACATCAAACGTTGGTTCTGTAATTACTTTCAACGTTACGGAGATTGCCAGTGATTTTGTACAAACAGACCTAACATCTGGAGTACTAACTTTCGTCGATAGTGCGAAAGCAATGTTCACTATGTCAGTACAGGTCATTCGAGAAACGGGAGGTGCTGGAGATGCGTTGTGGGGAATGTATGTAGAAACATCAATGGATGGTATCTCATGGAGTCCGGTGTCTGGAACTACAAGATTGCTGTTACTGACTGGTGGTGATTCCGGTGATGTTAAACTCATTGATTACACTGTTCCAATAAGTGTCGTAGCTGGTGAGAAAGTACGATTCAAACAGTACACATCTGACAGCTCCAAACAGATTGGAATCATCAGTAGTCCTCAAACGATTGCTGGAATCCCAACAAATGCTGGTGTCACTTTAGGTGTATACCGAGTACAACACTAATATCAAGGCCCTCTTCGGAGGGCTTTCTTTTACCTGTATATTTTCGTGTACACTTTGATTCAAAACTAATTGGTCTAGGGTGACTTGACAGGTATTGGAGAAGACGAGTATATTAATTAAGTAATGTATAACATGATACATTAAGAAATTATACTTAATTAAATTACTAACTAGTAACAAGGAGTCATTCCAATGGCTGATTTACAACATCAGAATATTCCAGATGAATACTTACATGAAGTAAAAGGAGCTGTTAATGCTCCAATTAACACATTCTTACGTGCCAAAGGTGATGGCACTACTGAGTTTGTCCCACTCAACAATGAGTCATTTCCAACTCCAACAGGTATTTCCATTGACCCTTCTGGCAAAACTGCTGTATATACGCCAATCGTAGGTCGTCAATACATCTTCACTCTGTCCAAATCCTCAGTAGGTGGGCCGTCTGAATACCAGAATGATATTATGGATTACCGTGGCGCAATCATTCCAGTCGGTACTGACTACATGTTGTCCGTTGGTGGTAAAGTGAAATATGTAGCCGGTCAATTCAGCGTTGTTAGTCAAGATGATACGGTAATTCTTAAAATCTCGGAGATTCAGTAATGGCAAAGAAGCGTAATTACAGACAGGAGTACGACAAGTACCAAGGTACTCCAGAACAAAAGAAGAATCGGGCAAAACGGAATGCGGCTCGTCGGAAGATGGAACGTGAGGGAAAAGTTCGTAAGGGTGACGGGAAAGACGTAGACCACAAAAGAACTTTGAAAAACGGTGGCGGTAATGGTGATGGTAACTTACGAGTACGTTCTCGAAGTGCCAACCGTTCCGATGGTGGTAAATCTGGTGACAGAGCTGGTAAGGCTCGTGGTGGTAGAAAGAGTAAACGATAATGAAATATACCGTTATTGATATTGTTCAAGACATGCTGAGTGATTCGGATGGTGATAACGTCAACTCTATTGATGATACCACTGAGTCGTTACAGGCGGCGTACATCCTACGTTCTTCATATGACAACCTAATCACCAACTCAACGATTGATTACTTTCGTCGTGGAGTACAGTTTGATGGTGTCAGTGATGTGGATAAACCAAACTACTTAAAGCTACCTGACAACATTCAAGAGATGACTTACTTGGCATACGATACCTCAATGAAAGAGCGTCCAGTATCTTACACTGAGTTAAAGTACCTGTATCCAGATGAGTTCTTAGCTCGACAAGCTACTCTCAATTCAGGTCAGGCCAACGTACAGAAAGTCCGTGATTACAACGGCATTGTGTACTTCATCCAAAACGATAAAGCTCCACAATTCTGGACTTCATTCGATGATGAGTATCTTGTATTGGATAGCTACAACAAAGACGTAGAATCTACAATCCACAAAGATAAAACTCAAGGCATCGCTTATATTAGTCCTAAGTTTGTGATGGAAGATGATTGGATTATTGATTTACCTGCTGACATGTTCCCATACCTAATCAGTGAAGCGAAAGCAGCATTCAGTGCCAAGATTAGACAAATGGACTCAGCTAAAGACGAACAATGGGCTACAATCCATCGTCGTCGTATGAGTCGCAAGAGTTGGCAAGCCAAAGGTGGTATTCGATTACCTAACTACGGCAGACCAACATCTTCAACTAGCCCAAATCGTCGTAGTCCATATTTCGATAAATCTTATTAAGGAGATATTAATGGCAGTAACAAAGGAATTTAAAGTAGAGATTACAGATAACGAAGGTACGCTATACGAGATTAAGTTTGAAGGCGGTGGTCAAGTACCAGAGTTTCTTAAAGGCCAATACACCTCAAGAGCGTTCGCTTGGCAGCGCATCAAACAATACCTAGCTACTGAAAAACGAGGAGCAAAAGCAAATGGCAAGACAACAGGCTAATCTAGAATACAATCAGTTTCAGTCTGGTCTAATTACAGAGGGGAACATTCTAAATCTGCCTATTGATTCTTTCAGAGAGGGTGAGAACTTCATCCTCTCAAAAGCTAACGCTTGGGAAAGACGCAAAGGTTTGGGTTTGGAAGATTCAGGTACTTTGTATCCTTCCTACGTAGACTTCTCAGACCAAACTTTAGTATCTAGTGTTCACGTATGGCAAACTCACTATAGTGCCATTCCAGAAATTCTAGTAGTACAGTTCGGTGATAAATTACATTTCTTTGATACTTCTGTTGACCCGTTATCTAACGGGAAATTGTTTATTAACAACCAAGAATTTTTAACCACAGAAGGTACAACAGAGGATATTATTAGTGGTGCTTCGGTAGAGGGTATCTTTGTATTTGCAACTCAGGATGCAGACCCTATATCACTCCAGATTATGGATATTCAATCAGACTCAATCACTGCCCGTACTAAAATCGTAGTAGATAGAAAGGTTCTGTTCCTTGAAACTCGTGATGTGTGGGGACGTTCGGCTCCAAGTAAAGAACGGCCAAAAACCCTATCGTCAGATTATCTGTACGAGCTAATTAACCAAGGTTGGGATACTAAAAAGATTAACTCAACTTATGCCACAATCGGTGCTTATCCTAGTGGCTACGATATTTGGTGGTTATATAAAACAACTGCTGGTACAGACGCTAACGCAATCGGAAAGTTTACTCCAAGTCGGATGAAAGACAGTACAACTACCGGTATCGGTCAGGAACGTCAAAACACTCCTGCACCTCGTGGTTCTACGGTAGCGTCATTACAAGTGTTAGCTAGTGGTAAACCTTCTTGCATTCAAACATTCGCAGGTCGAGTATTCTATGCAGGATTCCAAGCAACCCCAAGAAAAATTGATGATGTACGTCCTGATTTCCGTAATCACGTATTCTTCTCACAGTTAGTTAAATCTAACGCAGAGATTAACAAGTGTTATCAGTTTGCTGACCCCACAAGTGAAGTAGACAGTGCTCTTGTTGATACAGACGGTGGTTTCATAAAAATCAACGCAGCTCGTAAGATTGTTGCAATGGAAGAAGTTTCCAGTGGTCTGTTTATCATTGCTGAAAATGGAGTGTGGTTGTTGAGTGGTACGTCAGATGGTCTGTTCTCTGCTACTGGTTATCACGTAGACAAGATTACTGACTACGGTTGTGTGTCTCCACGTTCTGTTGTGGCATATGGTGATACCGTTTTCTATTGGGCAGAGGAAGGAATCATTGTCCTATCTCCAGACCAAACAACTGGAAAACACTCTGCACAGAATCTAACAGAACTAAAGATTCAATCCTTATATAATGAGTTAACTACTTCTAGTAAGGTTAAGTCGGTAGGTACTGTAGAACGTACAGATAAATATGTCCGCTGGCTAGTTAGTGAAAATGCCAATCCAAATAACTTTGACCTAGAGATTATCTTTAGCTTACGTTATGGTGCATTCTTCATTAACCGGTTCAAGAGTGACATTACTGTAGCAGAAAGAGTTACCGGATATGTTCCAGAGCGTAACGTTATTGGTAATAAGGTAGTTAGTGATTACTTTATCGTTGCTGGTATAGATAGAGTTAAAGTAGAGTCTGCTGATGTTACAGTCCCATTGGGACGTAGAATTGGTGATGAAGAGTTCAGAGATACTAAGTATCTAACAATCAAAAGTGATGATGATTCGTTTGGATTCTATTCGTTTAACCAAGATAACTTTAAAGACTTCGGCCTAGTTGATGCAGAGGCTTACCTGTTAAGTGCTCCACAGAAATTAGACGATACTCAACGCCGTAAACAAATTACAAGCCTAGCAACTCACATGCTGAGAACTGATACTTGGTTCAAAGATGTAGATGGAGAAGTTACCAGAGAAAACGAATCTAGCATGTTGCTACGTATTCGTTGGGACTTTACCGACTCTCCTACGGGCAACAAGTGGACTGATATTACTCGTCACAGTCAGTGCTACCGTTACCGTAGACCGATGAATCTCAAACAGGGTATCAATGTGTACCCTTATGAAGTAATCACGGCCAGAGAGCGAATTAGAGGCTCAGGAACGGCATTCCAGTTTGAGTTCAGAACAGAGCCAAACAAGGATTGTAAGTTGTTAGGTTGGGCAGTAACCGTTAGTGGAGGTACTAAGGTATGATAAACATTTACATGGACAGTAAACCGGAAGTTCTTGAGGAATTGTATATTAGTGGTCTGTTTGAGGATAATTTTCTTGAGGCAGACCCTCGTTCAACTAAATCAGTCTTCGAGTTGAATCTAGAAAGCTGCTATAATCTCCTTGCGGCGGGTATGATGAAAATCATTGTGGTCAGAGATGAGGAAACTCCAATCGGATACCTGATTTACAATGTAGTTCCTAAAGACCTATTCACCAAGGAATGTGTAGCATCTACTATTTGTTTGTACCTAAAACCAGAGTATCGCGGTGGTACGGTGTTCAAGAGAATGTTGGATTTTGCTGAAAGTTCCGCACACAGGTACGGTGCAACAGTTCTCCACATTGGCTTAACTCCTACTACCGCCTCTCTAGAACGATTTGGGTATCACGTAGATAACATCGTTTACAGTAAACTATTGGAGGTGTGATATGGCAACTGCCGCTGCTGTAGCTGCTGCTCAGGTTGTTGCTGCTGGTGCGGCTGTCGCTGGTACAGTCGTATCAATTGCCCAATCTAGCAAAGCAACTAAAGAACAACGAAAACAGCAAGATGTACAATCTCGGATTGCAGATGTTGAGCAAGCCCGTAGACGTAACCTTGCTTTACAACAAGCCCGAATCCAACGAGCAAGAATTGAGAATACTGCTGCTCAAACCGGTACGTCCGGTAGCTCCGGTGAAGCAGGTGCTGTAGCGTCCATTAGCTCACAGACCAATGCTAACCTGAGTTTCTTAGACCAAACCCGTCAGCTATCTAAAGAAGCTAGTGGTTATTCTCAAAATGCTGCTAAAGCTTCTAGCCGAGCTAATACTGCTGGAGCTATTGCTAACATTGGAATGCAATATGCTGACTTTGGTCAGTTCGTTAAAGAATAATTTAAGGAGATAAGAGATGGCAATTGGTGAAGAATTTGTATATTCCAATCCACTAGAAATGGGACAAGAGCAACAATTTGAACCTATTTCATCTAAGAAAGAGGTAGCTATTCGTGAATCCACTAGTAAGTTCCGTACTGGTGATAACGACCTTATGAAAACTTATATGGAAGCGTACAATGCTGACCCAATTGTCCGTCTAGCTAACTCTCAACAAGAAGCTAAGGAAGCTGCTTTAACTGGTACAGCAATGGCTATTGATGAGCTTGCTGGAGATAATCCACAAGTATTAGCTAACTCTGCTGCACAACTGACTAAGATTGCTAACGATGCGTCTGTAGATTATGACCGTGAACTAGGTGCTGAACTGGCCTACGTAGACTCACTGAACACTAACCTAACTCCAGAAGAACGGGAAGATGCTGCAACTCAATTATGGGTTCGTCGTCAAATCGGTGAGGTGTGGGATGAAGGTTTGTGGGGAACTATGACTTCTATGGATGCCCTAACTGCTATGTTCTTACCGGGTTATCACAGTGCTCAATCTGCTGATTTCCTACAGGCAGTAAGTCCAGAAGCCGGTAACTGGTTCACTGAGTTTATGACTTCCGGTGGTGGCCTAGCAGACCTAGGAAAACGTTTTATGGGATTACCTCCTAAAGAACGTATTCGTGCATTTAAAGAGTTGCGTAAAGCTGCACAAGAAGCAACAGATAACGAGTTCCAACAGATGGTACTCCTAATGTCTGCTACTGGCGTAGAGACTGAATCCAACACTCAACTAGCTTCTATTCTAGATAAGGTAGATACAGCTACTCTAGGCTTAACTGGTATCAAAGCAGTGTCGGCTTTAAAACGTCTATCGTCTACTGCTCGAAATGTAGCACACGTTCCAGATGTTGCCGCTACCGTTGTAGACGTTGCCTCTCGTTCTGAGGATGCCGCTAGTGCGGTATCAATGTCTCGTTTAGATGCAGCTACTACTGCTGCTCCTATTCAAGATATGGGAGTTATCCTAGAAGGTGCTGCTCCAGAGATTGCACACGAAGTTCAGAAACGTTGGTCAACTGTTGATGCTATCTTTGCTGAGACTAAGAACGTAGCCCGTGAAGGCGTTCCACTGACTCCACAAGAGCAACAAGCATTTGCTGAGAAGATTGCTGCACGTATTGCGGAGCGACACGAAGTATCTAACCTGACATTTGAAACTACCGACAAGGGTGTGAAGTTCAAGTATGACATTGTTAACCCTATGACTGGTGCAACACAACTACGTAACGTTACTCCAGAGATTATCGAGTACAACCAAGATGCAGTACGTGGTGGTTTCTACACAGACAAGATTAGCATGATGGCTAAGGCAATGGCTAAGGTAGTGAGTCCAAACACTTCACTAGACCGTGACCGTGCATTCTATGTGGATACATTCACTCGTGTATTGGGTCAACGTGCTAAGATTCGTAGTGGATTCCAAAAAGCTATGAATGAAGGTTTGAAAGGTGTTAATACTGAGGGATTACAAAAGCTAGATGTGATTCTAAAGAAAGGCACACTGAATGATGAGGTATATTCATACCGTGATTTGGTGAAAGGTGACAGACCTGATTTACCTCAACTTAATGATGCTGAGTTCAAAGCATACGCCACAATGCGCCAGATTGCTGACCAAGGTTGGCAGATGATGAATGAGGACTTATATAGACAGCTTAAATACCGTGGAAACAAAACTGTACAGATTGGTGAACAGTCTGCGTATTCTAAAGTTTACGAAGACGCTACCAGTGCTAAACAAGGTTTCCAAGCTCGTAAAGAGAACTATGTGTATGACCCCGTTAATGACCGAATCATCACTGACATGACCGGTGAAATGTTGGATGATTTCTATCAGAAAGGTTATCAACTGACTTATCTAGATACTCCAAACGAGTTCTGGATGAAAGGTAGTGAGGGTTTGAAATTCGCTATCGTTAAACGTGAATCTATCCGTGACCTTGACCCACTGGTTCTAAATAGTCGTAAGGGCTATATGCCTCTTATCTACAAGGATGCTTACCACTTTGTTAAAGAGGAAGTTCCAATCAATGTAGATGGTAAGACTCGTGCATACAACAAGACAATCCGTTACTTTGATAACGTAGTGGATGCTGAACGATATGCTGAGACTCTTAAAGCACGTAACCCTGACAAGAATTACAAAGTTCTACGTGACCGTGAGATGGATGCTGCTGAACGTGATGCAGATATTATCAACGTGTACGGCGGTAAGTTCCGTAGTGCTCGTGCTGAGGAACGTATCAAGTTTGGTCCAGAAGGCGTAGAGGCAGAGTTCATTTCTCCAATCGAAGCGTTAGGCCAATACTTCGGTAACATCTCAACTCGTTACCCGATTAGCGAATTGAAACTGGCACTACAAGACCGTTGGATGAACCAAGCTAGTAAGTATCTAGGTAATGATATTCGTACCGAGAATTTCCAAGCTGCTCGCGGTATTGTGGCTGAGAAACTAGATGATGCGCTAGTTCGTGACAAACTATTGATTGCTCATGACCAAGTATCTCAGATGATGAGTATTATGAGTAAGGAAGAACGTGATATGTCCAACATGGCTAATTCTCTAGCAGAGTATCTAGACCGTAAGGACAAGCGTGGACTGGCAGAAGGTTTATATCGTATTAACCAATCTGACCCAATTCAGAATATCAAAGGCGCTGCGTTTAACGTACTGCTAGGTTTGTTCTCTCCTGCTCAGTTCTTGGTACAGGCTATGGGTTCTACTGTAGCAGCTTCAATCAGTAAGCAACACTCACTGAAAGGGTTTGAGCGAATGACTAAGTTACACTTCTTAGACTTAGCAAAAGACCCACGTATTGTTGAGAGTCACTTACAACGTATTGAGAAAACTTTACCGGATATTCGTGAGTTCTACGAAGGATGGAAGAAGTCAGGCTTATATGATTCTGTTGTTACTGCTCAAGGTGACTACCGTATTGCGGCTAGTGGCATTCCAGTAACTAAATCCATGATGAGCCGATTCTTAGAGAAAGGTCGATTCTTCTTTGAACAAGGTGAGTTGGTTACTTCTCGTATCTCGTTTGGTATCGCTTACGAAGAGTGGAAGGCAGCTAACAAGGGAGCTAAGTTTGACGATATGGCATTGAAACAAGTGCTTGCTCGTACAGAAGCATTCCGTTTGAATATGTCACAATCTAACCGTGCTTGGTTCCAGAAAGGTTGGCAATCAATTCCGTTCCAGTTCCAACAGGTTGCTACTAAATCTATCGAGGCTATGTTAGGCACTACCCTATCCACCCAAGATAAGATTAACCTAGTGACAGGCCAGCTAATGCTGTTCGGAGCCGGTGGTATTCCTTACGGTAACTTGTTAGTTGATTCTGCTTTATCGTGGGCAGGTATAGAGCCACAAGACCTAAACCCTATGGTGATAGTAGCTTTGAAACAAGGCTTCACTGGATTAGCTCTAAGAGGCTTTGGTGTGGATGCAGACGTGGCTACTCGCTTCGGTAACTTGAATGCTGTAGAGGAGACTCTTACTAGATTCTTTAGTGGGGATTACTCACTGCCAGAACTAGCGGCAGGTGCGGCAGGCGGTGTGTACGGACGTGTTTTTGGCTTCGGTACTAACCAGATTGGGTTCTTGGAGAACATGGTGTTTATGGGCAAAGTGGCGTTATCTGCGGATGACTTAACACTGACAGATGCTGTTAACATGGTTCAGTTTATGGGCGAATCATTGCTAGAGATTCCAACATCAACTCGTAACTTAATCGGTGCGTATTTGATGTATAACGGACAAGCAATCATCAAAGCTAACGGACAACCATTGTGGCAGCAAGAAGTTAGTGTGGCTCAAGCCTTAACAAAAGCATTGGGCTTTAGTCCACAGTCTGTGAGTGAATACTATGAGGCACAAGATTCAGTGAAAGCACGTAGCGACCTAAAACGTAACTACGTGAATTTGTCAGTGAACCTTATTAACAAAATGGCTATGGCGTGGGATAATAACGACGAGGCTGGAGTGAGAGCAACTGGTTTAGTTATGAACTGGATTGATAGCTCACTTGCAGATGACCCCGAAGGATTATACCAATTACGTCAAGCTGTAGTTGATGAGCTGCTAAGTGGTAGCGAACCAAAAGAAGAGTTCATTCGCAACATGATTATTAAACAGCTTCGCTCAGGTGATACTTTCCACAGTTCATCAGACCGTTACAATGTAGATGTAATTGATGCACTACAAGGAGAATAAAGTTATATGGCAACTAATATCTTTGACACAAGCAACTCTATCCAAGCAGTAGCTTCTAATCAAACTCCAATTCAAGCTGGTATTCAAGATGATACTCCCGCACGAGTCGTTCAGGCCGTCGGGAGCCTTGGTCACAAGATTGGTGGTGATGTAGTTTCTCAGAGTGTTGTTAACGATGCTCGAAACATTCTAGATAACCCACAAGATATAGAAATCCCTACTGAGATTCAACCGTACTTAGACCGTATGGGTGGATTAGCAGATAAGGTTAAAGCTGGTATGCAACGCCGTGAGGCACAGGTTAAAGCCCGTGCCATCATGGCAGAAGCAATCAACCAATATCCATTCTTTGCTAAGGAAATTCGTGAACGTGGTGCTACTTTGTTTGGCATCGGTTCATCTAGTTCGAGTTTGGGTAAGGTAGATATGGAGCTATCTCCAGAAGAGAAAGCCCTGAATGATTATCGTGAGAAGGTAACACAGACTCAGTTAGAGTTCGGTGTATCTCAACAAACTGCAATGAACTTGATTCAATCACAGCGTCAGAGTGAGATTCGTAAACTCAATGCTGAGAACTTCACAGATGATATTTATGTGGGAGTTAATGACGCGACTATTCGTGCTCAAGATGAGATTTTCCGAACCATGTTCAACTCTCCAACTGGTACATTGGGATTGGAACAACAACGTGCTCTAGAGATTGGAATAGAACGTAGTGCTGTCCAGTTACAGAAAACCTTAATGCAGTCTGCTACTAACCGTGGTGCGATTACTAAGGACACGTTTGAAACTATTGACCTACAAGTTAAACAGTTCAAACAAAACATGAAGACGTTGATTAGTGACCAGACAGCTATGAAATGGGTTAAAGCTCAGAATGATTTGGCTGCGGAAATGATTACAGCGTGGGGCAACCAGAACTATGGTGGCCTAACTTACTTAGCCAAGAACAACGCTATTCCAGACTCAATGAAAGAGTCCATCTTCCGGTCTATGGCTGGTGATGAACGAGCTAAGGCACTGATTAAGAACAACCCATTCCTGTCAGACCTAATGACTAAATCTCAGAACTTGGGATACAGCTTACAGCGAGCTTATGGTGCGGTTACTAACGAAATGGTGGGTATTACTGCCAACCCCGAACAAGAGAAAGAGATTGAAAAGGTGGGAGAGACTGAGAAAGTTGTTTCTACTACATTAGCTCTAAACAACAAGCAAGGTGGGGCGGTATATAACCTAGATATGATTCGTAATAATAGTGCTACTGCACAACCTGTTATCGACAGAGCTTTGCGGTCTGCACCAGAGAACATTACTCGATGGTTAACTCCTCAGTACAAAGCTACTTTTGCACGAGATAAAGAGTTGATGAAAACCACTATCGACCACGAGCTAGATGTAGTTACCAGTGCGTTACGTGGACGTATGGTAGCAACAATGGACAACCTAGATGACATTAAGATTCTAGTGAATACTGAGCCAGATAAGTTCTACTATGGTTCACAATACCGTCCAGAGCAAGCCCGTGGTGGTATGTACACTGGCCCTGCTGGTAAAGAGAAAGTGGTTATTAATGGTGTGGAGGATACTTATGTTAAGTCTCGATTGATTGATACGTACAACGTATTGAAAGAAAATCCTGATATTTGGCAGAACTTTGCTGCTTCTCCAGAAGAGTACTTAGAACTGTTAATCAAACGTCCTATCGACTGGAAACAACCTCTTGAGGTTAAACGCCAGAAGGCAGACGCTCTAGAGAATGCTCCAGAACGAGGTGGTGCTCCAAAACGTACCATGATGTTGTCTAAGGAAGAAGAGAAAGCCTTCGAGGAATTTAGACAACAAGGTATTACTCCAGACGCTTTGAAAACTATCTATGCAGGACTTCGATACAAAGACCCACAATCTGGTAAGGTTGATGAAGGTGCTCCAGAGTTAATGGACCCATCGAATCTGCTAGGTAAGTATGAACAATACTATAGAGGTTAAGTATGAAACGTGCTATATTACTCTTGGTGATGATTCTGTTCTTACTCGCACCGTTCCACATTAGAGATGGCCCTACCTTGGGCCTCTCTCTTATCCGCTGTTATGACCACAAGGTCTACACTTCTATTTCTTCTCTTCAATATAAAGGGATACCGCTAGAGCGTATTCTCCACATCTACGATAGCTCAGGCTTTGTCGATAATTCCAATACTTACTCTATGCGCCTTAATATTGTTGCAGCTTATTTGGACGCTATGGGAGGTACTTATGCTAAACGACTGGAAGTCTGCTCTAATTAGTACGTTCCTCTCTGTTGTAGTGGCTATTGGTGGTACTACTCTATCTTGGTCTTATAAGGTTGGTCAGTTTGAAACTGAGGTCCGTCAGTTGCAAAGCCAACAATTAGAGAACAGGGAGTTAGTTAACCAACTTCGACAGATGAATGAGAACTTAGTAATTATCCAGACTGAGATGAAATACTACCGGAGGGATATTGATGACCTACGTAAAAAGCAGGATGAAATCTCTACTCGTCTCGACAGGTTTAGTGCTGGTCCTATCTATTAATGGGTGTAGTTCTCTGTCTCCAGTAGAGATTGCTAAGGATGTTTTACTTCCTGACCAGAATGCTGGTTTACAAGTAGATACTCAGATTGGAGATAAAGAATACTCTATGGGTTCTAATCTTGAGGTGAAAGCTGAAAAGGTTGAGAATGTAGTAGGTAGGGATAACGTTAAGAATGAAGCCCAAGTAATCAACCAGACCAATGTTCCAACATCGTGGTTCATTGTGGGAGTCTTAGGCTTCTTTTTGATGACAGCAGTAGCCATAATTGGTTGGCTAATGCCAGTTCCGAAGTGGTGTAAACGAGAATAAGATAAGGGCCTTAATTGGCCCTTTCTTTTATATGATAAACAGGAACATGATTATAATCCACATAGCTGCTAGGTTATTATCCATTGGGGATAGCCTCCATGTTTAGTTCCTTATCTCGTGCATTTGCCCATTCAATGTATTGCCGCTGGGTTTCTAGTTCTTTTGCTCGTACAGCAGAATCAATAATGTCTTGGCAGTCCTCAAGCACGTCTTTGTGCCCTCTATTTCCTGCCATGAGAGCTTTCTTAATCAAATGTTGTAATGCACTATTACGAACACTAAACGCTTCCAGAACGCTGTACACGTCGATTGTGACCGTATTACCTTCCAAGTATTTGTCTTGGATTAGTACATCGTATTTATTGTTTGCCATTGTTATCACCTCTCAAAATCCAGATAATCAAACCACCAAGTAAAAGAACTAACCATATTCGTACTACTTCATCCACAGTGTCCTCCATTGATAGGAATTACCTATTTATTGATAGGTAAAACCGATTTGACAGGCATTTGATTGGAATAGTATATTAAGTAGAGAGAGTTAATCATACTAATTCAATATTACCTGTATTCACTTTAACTACTCTTTCATGTTCTACTTGCTTTACTTTCAAACTATTGATTGTACTAATATCAATTACCCTTTCTCCAATACCTAGTTGATATAACTCAACTCTCTTAGGAGTAATCTTAATTACCAATCCTCTGATTAGTTCCTTGGAACGTTCACCACGACGAACCATAGCAACTACCTCATCTCCAACGTGTACTTCATTTCCAAGAAAATCAATCATAGATAACTCCAAACTGGTTCTTCTTTTGTGGTGTTTGCAATAGCTTCCACATCAATCACTTCTAAACCCATTCTGTCAACTGCTGCTCGCTGCTTAATATACCAACCATCTTCTTTAGAGATGTATATGAGATAGTAATCCTCACTGAAACCCCACCCCTCCATAAAAGTCTGTCCGGTAAATCCGACAGAGGTTACTCTAGGACTGGCCGTAGCCACACCTGTTGCATCAGCCAGAATCTCTAGAGCAAGTTCTACTGAGAAGTCTGGCCCAAATCGGAAAGCTACTCCCCTCAATTTCTCTCCCATCACACCACCTCGTTAGACATATTAAGTACGTATTTGTGTTTGAATTGCTCAAGTAACCATAAGATATTCTCTCGTGTTAGGTTAGTACTGGCCCGACCATCTAAGTAACCATCTTTGTCGTAACCAAGAACAATTACAGATTCATAATTACCTTTGGCAATCTCCAACACGTTATCTGGATTGACCGCAGCGTTTCCGATACCAATTACATCACTCATTATCTAATTCCTTCATAGTTTCTACGAAAGCATCATGGTCTACTTGTTCCATGTTATCACCTCAAAAAGAAAGCGGAGAGGCCATAAGACCAGCTCCGCCATAAATACAATCAACAATGTTTAACTCTCCGAATCACCTCATCCTGCTTCCCATCATTGAATCCGCGTTCTGTTGGATTACCTAGATAACCACAGACTCGCTTAGTCACCTCCAACCGGCTATCGTGACAGCCACAGTTAGGACAAGTAAAGCCTTGGTCAGTTGCTACTGCATCAATATGAGAGTTACAGGCATGACAATAATCAATTACACAGTTAGTACCACAATAGGCAATACCTATCGTTTGGGCATGAGTCCACAATACATCAATGTAAGTGTGAAGTAATTCCTCTTGCTTACGTGAAATGTGTGGAACTTCTGCATAACTAATACGACCACTGTTAGCAATGTGGTGGTAAGGTTCCTCGAACTCCAACTTGAGTAAAGGATTCACACTGTACTCCACATCCAAGTGGAACGAGTTAGTGTAATATTTCTTGTCAGTAACGCCCTTAATTACGCCATAGTCAGCTTTATCTAGTTGGGCAAAGCGAAGGCATAGGGATTCACTTGGAGTGCTGTATAGGCCATACGCAAATGGTTCACTCATCTTCCACAAGTTAGTTGCGTCTTTGAGCATACGTACAACTTTCAAACCGAACTCTTTCTTCTTCTCACTCTCGAACATGTGAGGCTCATCAGGGAACATAGCGTTACACATCTCATTCACGCCGATATAACCTAACGATACGGAAGCTCGGTAGTTGTCAAAGAGTTGCATGATTTCGTCTTCGGGGTCAAGTCGATGACCCAAGGCTCCTTCACAATACATGAGAGGGGCAACCTTGGCTTTAACTCCACGGAATCTATTGATTCGACATTGCAACGCATCGTGTGCGATTCCCAAGATACGTGACAATTCACTGTAGAAGTAGTCAACATCACCACGAGAACGCAAGGCAATGCGAGGCAGATTAATACTAACAACACCCAAATTATTACGGCCATTCCAAACCTCTTTTCCTGTTTCTGGGTCTTCCCATTTGTGTAAGAAAGAACGGCATCCCATTGGAGTACAACCGTTACCATCGGCTCGTAATGCTGGCATATACAGCATATCTGGATAGTCACGCTTAGACGCACACTCAATAGCTAAACGACGAATGTCAGAGTTAATACAACCGTGAACACTGTCGTTAATTCCTTTCTCTACCTTGTACACCAATTTAGGGAAGATAGCAGTCTTACCTCGACTACCTAAACCCTTGATACGTTGCCGTAGGATACCCTCTTGGACTAACTTAGCTTGCCATGAAGTACCTAATCCAAATCCCAACGTAACGAACGGAGTCTGTCCGTTAGAAGTGTGGAGAGTGTTTACCTCATACTCCAAGCCTTGACACGCATCTAGAACCTCTTTACGAGTTTGATTGGTAGCGTACACAACAGCCTTATCATGGTCTGCTATATACTGTTTACCCACTTCTAAATGCTTTTGATATGACATTTTGACATAAGGCTCCATCAATAAATCCACATCGTTAATACTAATACCGCCATATTGGCTAGAACTAATATTTGCGATGATTTGGACAAGGACTGCCATTGCCGTAGTAACAGATTTAGGTGTTTCAATTTCAGCAGCTCCCATCTTAAAACCTTTGAACATTTCTTCAATATCCAACAGGCAGCAGTTAGGCATAGGCATAGCTGGACTGTAATCTAAATCGTGGACGTGAATATCACCGTTATTGTGAGCAGCAATAATCTCAGGAGTTAACCACTCTACAGCTAACTCCTTACAAACCTCTCCAGCAATCATGTCACGCATAACGTGGATACAGTTGGCATCCTTATTAGCGTTGTTACGTAGTAAGTTAGAGTCAGCTTTACTACCAATAATTGCTGAACAGTTACTCAGTAATGTACTCATTAATCATCTCCTAAGCATCTCAATTTCTTCTCGTTGTTGTTTAACGACATTCTCAAGGTGTGTGATGTAATCAGTTACCCTGCGCTTATCGCACAGGGTTTGACAACAGGAACTAATCTCAGATTTTGCAAGCGCCGCCTGCACAGTCAGCATCTTCTCGCACATAATCGTAATTACCCTCATCTACTTTGATAGCCTTGGAGCTACCACCGCATTCAGAACAACGTTTGATTTGCATGAAATAGTCATCACCTAACTCAAACTTAGTTGGGCTGGCTACGATTTTAATACCTTCATGCTCCGCACCACAGTTTTCACATTTGAACATCATACACGTTTCTCCTTACTCCAACATACAGAACAAACAGCTCGATAATTATCAGTACCAACTTCAATCAAAGAATCACCACCAGAAATACGCATGTTGTGTACCGCATTCTGATTACCACACATTTCACAAGTGTGTTGTAACTCATACATCCGGTTTGCGTACTTGGCAATCTCTTTCCATGCCTCAAACGTATTGTCGAGATAATCAGTCTTTAAACTGTAGAATGCTACGTTAGGGATGTTGTGGAGATTTGCCTCAAGGCAGATTAGCTTAATGAAGTCGGGACTAAAGAATTGTGCCTCATCAACGAGCAAACAATCAATACCACCAGACAAAGAAATTACCCGAACAAGTTCTTCTTGGGTTCCAATTGGGGTACACGGTCGAGTGCGTCCATCCCGTGAACGTACACCTTCATCACGAGTATCCACCTCTGGCTTAATAATCAAATAGTTATTCGGACCTTTCTTTTCCAATTGTTCTACTGCGTTAATTAGGGCAGCCGTTTTACCGGCTCCCATAACTCCAGTAGTTAGGATGATGTTTGTACCATCCAAGTTAATTTCCGGTTCTAGTAAGTACGGACTACCCATTACTTCAAATCCTCTTCCTTAACAAAACCACCATTAATGGTTTTACCTTTGCGCTTGTTAATCTTCTGGAATGCAGTGTTAGCACATTCAGCGAGGGAGTAACCACGGCGTTCACACAGAGTGATTAAGACCACAATCATATCACCGATTTCTTCTTTACAGTGTTCGTGACTGTGACCCTCACAGAACGCTTCGATAACCTCACACAACTCCTCTTCCAACTTCATAAGCTGGACGTTCTCATCACCGTTGTGAACAATATCTTTTTCATAATGCCATAAAGTAATGTTTTGAACAGTTGCAGGTAAGTAATCATTTTTGCTTGATGTATTAATCATAATTGTGTTCTCAACTCCATCATTGGAAGAATTGCTTCTTCTAGTACTCCAATTAAATCTCTTGGTTTCATACCAGTAGCTTGTGATAGGGAATGTAATGCTAATATATCATCAAGAGGAACACCGTACATGGTGGACTTAATCTGTTCAGATGCAGCCATAGCATCACCAAGTGTGTACTCTTTTATCTCATCCATTGCTATATAAGCAGGAGCCACTCCTGTAGGTCCAAAGGCCATTATTTATCCTCCCGTAAACGAATATAACGAGGGTGACGGAACTGACCAGATTTAGTCAATTCCCAACATTCAACTTCAATAATTTTACGTGGTGTACTTTCAAAACTTGGATATTGTGACCACCACCACTCACGTTCTTTATCAGTGAATCCAGTACCAACATTACCCATTGGAGTAAGTAGTGCTCCCATACGCCCTTTATGTTTACCAGTACCCTCTACCATACCAATGACTTCAACATCGTAAGTCTCGTTAGGTTTCACTTTGTAGAGTTTACCTTTACCATCAATTTCACGGAGAACTAAACCCTCGTGTCCCTCAGCTAAAACAAGACTCAAAGCAGTATTAATATCCTCCGCAGTTGGATTGATATAGATACCTAAATCTAAACGTTTATCAACAACAGGAAATAGAGAGTAAACATGCTCACCATCAACGGAGCCAACAGCAGTGACACAGGAACGACAGTGAGATATAGACTCTTCCCAACTCCCATAATAAATTTCTGCATCGGAGATTTCCTCCGGTACATTTTCTAAGTTATATAACGGCTTACCGTTACGTGAAATTGGGTTTCCTGCTTCATCGCGGAGCATACGAACACCATCAATTTTGATTGTGAATTGCCAAGCACCTTTAAGGTCTTTACCAGTCCAAGGTACTGGATGTGGATAATTATACTTGCTCATCTCAACTCCTCTAACCACTCAGTTGGAATGTGTGCTGGTTTACCCTTACAATCGTATGCAAGGATATCTTCTTTAGCACACCATTGCATATACGTTGTTTTGGAAACTTTAGTAATCCGGTTAGTGCCCATCTGGAACACCATACGAATATCTAAAGTCGGGTAACATTTCTTGATACGCTTCATTTTAACACGGTCAGAAGCAGTAAACCGACCCTTCAATTCCAGATACATCTTACTTCCGTCTTTCTTAATCAAGACAAAATCAGGCATATAATGCTTAGTTAACGTAACTGGATATGGTAATTTCTCTGTCTCATACTCATAAGGTACTGGACAGTTTTTAGCAAAGTCATGCTCGAATCCGCTACGGAAGCCCGACTTGCGGGCCTCGTAACGTTTAGACACACGACACTTACGCGGCGTAATCTTCACGAAGTTTGTCCTCCTCTTTGCGACGATGGTACTCAGCACGTTGGCGACGACGAGCTTTTTCTAGGAAAGTTGCTTTGTGCTTTTGACGATTTTTGTGTTCAGTATTACGCATCTTTAAATACTCCGTAAGCTTCTTTAAGGTCTGTAAACATTTTATCAGCGATATATGCTGCCAAGTCTTCATATTCAAGAGACTCAAATAGAGTTCTAGTTACATGAGCTACAGCATACATATCATTGTGGGTTAGTCGGTCAATAATACGAGCTACAAATTTGTAAGTCATAGTGTACTGTTGGTATTCGGCAGTTACTGCTATTACCGTAAAACGTTCGTAGGAGGGTTCCACATTTCACCTTCTTTACGTTGAATCCAAAGCAATCGACCAATTTGGATAAGGATGTTCTCGTCACGCATACCTGCTTTAGCATAGACTTGGCGAACGTAAGTCCACATATCTAATTCAGTAGTCAGTGATTCCAATCCAGATTTGATACCAGCAATTAATTTCTTACCAGTTAACTTATAATAGCCGGGAATATTATCAGTCGTGTCACCAGAAAGGAGTTGGAGATAGAAGTGTCGTAGAGCTTCTACTTTGTTCACCGTGTAGAACTCAGCAGGGAAGTCTTTACCATTGATGTTACGACTCCAACGCATGTGATTACCTTCAATCATATCCATATCTTTATCAATATGACATAACAGAAGTTCATCGTAACCTTCCATACCCCCACTCATCAAGATGCCGCAACCATCGTCAGCTTCGTAACCGTCACAAACAATCGTTGGATGGCACTCCATGAGATAGTTTTTGCACTCATCAAGATAGAAAGGTGTGTGCATGTCGGTGCGATTGCCCTTGTAAGGGTATCCTTTAGGATGTGGTAAATCATATCGGTAGTTATTACCGCCACCAATAAACAACACATAATCGTCACACTGAGCATCATCTAGAATACCTTGAATAAACTTCTCACAACGAGATACAGCAAATTGAGGAGGCGCTGTGGCCTCCCATACTTGAATTAGAGAGTCTTGTACCGACTTGGGAGCATCACTCTTACGTCGATAACAATCACCCTCCGGTGTTTCATAGTGATAATCTTCACAGCTAATTGCCGAAGCAAACGCTGGAGTGTCCGCATCAATTACTGCTAATGTAGTCATATTAAGCCTCACGTACCTCTAGACCTAGGTGATTAACCATTAGATTGGCATTACGAATAGCTTTACGAATATCTTCTGCAACCTCACGAGAAGCGTGTGGGCTAATCTCAATCAGAAGAGTTTTGTAACCCAACTTAGAAGCAGTTAATGCCCAAGAGATTAGGTTACGAGAACCACCACCGCGAACACGTTGGTGAGTTTTAACTTTAACAGTGTTAGTAGAAACGATTTCAGCGGTTAGTACTTTAGATAGTTTGATTGTAGCCATGATTCTTATCTCCAAATATTTCTGTTTTACATAGTCAGGGGTTTTATCGTCGCACTCATAACATAGGCAGCCTACCTTACCGTGATAGGCTTGCCATAAGTTGGTGCATTGTTCGTTACTGCATTTGAACCAAGGAGCCTCTTTAGGAGGTGGGAGAGTTCTCTCAATCGTCATTGTGTAGCCCTAATCGAGTTTCCACCCTGTCGATAACCTTGTGAAGTTTCTGAGTTAGTTCTTCTAGACTGCATCCTTGTTCGATGGAACCTAAAACATTGCGGTAGGCTTCTAACTTACCTACATCGGTGAATTTTGGTCCAGCCAATTGGATTGTTTTCTCAGCAATCTCGTCTACAAACTTAGATAATTGTTCATCTAAACTCATAATTATTCCTCTAACAGGTCGTTGATTTTAGCAATACGTTTCTCTGCCAGACGTTGACGTTCTTCTGCACGTTTCTGACGTTCTTGAGCTTGGCGAATCAACTCATCTTCGTGGTTGTAATCCTTCACAGCTTTCCGTTGAACCTTAACGTATTGTTGACGGGTCTTGTCAAAGAAGTGGTCAACATCAGCCACAGTAGCACAACCAGTAAGCATACGAAGTAAACGAGCAAGTTTCTCTAACATATTTCCTCCAAAGAAAAGAAAGGCTCCCGAAGGAGCCAAAGGGTTATACAATCAAACTTATTCAGAGTCGCCAGAAGTCATAGCAGCCATAGCCACACGTTCCATATCACCAGTTGAGTATGCCTCGAAGGTCATTGCTAGTTGGAGTGTAGCATCGGCAATATCTTCAAACTCAGTGCCATGTGCAATCTGAGAAGCGATGATAGTACTTGCCGCAGCAATTGCGTTACGGCGGTCAAGAGCACGTTCATACGCTAGTGGATGGATTGGGAAACCACCTTCTTCACCGTTAGCACGATAACCGCGACCACCGGAAGCTGGAGCACTTTTACCACCACTCGCAGCAGGAGCAGAACCACCTGCTTTCTTAACGTTACCTTGAATGTTACGATAACGGCCATTCTCTTTATATTCAAAAGTTACAGAGTCACCTGCTTTAAGTTCAGCCGGAATCTGAGAAGCAGCGAATGCTGAGTACCAGTTACCGTCATCTAGTTGAATTGATTTACCAGTGCGAGCTTTAGAAGTGATTGTACCAGTCATAGTAGTCATAGAAATATCTCCTATTGTTATTAAGATTTATGGAAGTTTGCTAAGTTATTTTAGCAGGTATTTAATTGCATTGGTTAGTATTTCTGGATTATCTATAGCATAACCTAACATTAGGTTACATCGTCTACAAATCAATCCTCGTACTTCTCCAGTTTCATGGTTGTGGTCTACACACAGACGAGTGTCTAACTTACTTCCATCAGGAGTATGCCCACAAATTTGGCATTGGTTATTACAGGATTCAACCATACGGTTGTATTCCTCTAGTGTCATGCCGTAGTTCTTCTTTAATCTGTGGCGTAGCTTAATTAGAGAAGTGGACTCTGGATTTTCCATAGCCCACTTTCTTCCCATCTCACGGTGGTGCTCTTTGTTTTCTTCGTACCATCTTTTCTGTGCTTCTGTTTGCGTGGAACCTCCTAACACTTGTATCCATGCATATTAAACCATGCGCCCTCGCCGATGTCAACGTCACAAGCCAAAGGCATATCGAATGGAACTTTAAGGTAACGTTCCACGTATTCAGGAGTACGTAACATCAACCCACGAACGGCCTTAGCTGCATAATCCAGAATGTCGGGATGAACATCAAACACTACAGAATCGTGTACTGTACCAATTAACAGGCACTTATCACGTAATGTTTTGTCAGTCATCAGTAGTTTGTAGATATGTCCCAACATCATTGGAACAATATCACCAGTTGCAAAAGATTGAGTCGGGTAGTTCTTACATTGTGTTGGGGAGAATGAAGTCATCTGTCCACGACGACGAAGAAACTCAGGAGCATCGTACTCATAGAAAGTAAAGATACGTCCTGTTGGATTACGGTACTCACCGCGACCAGCCGGCATACCCATTTCAGTACGACGACTAGAGGGTTGACGACTCTTGTTAACTTGCTCGATTACATCATCTTGGAACTGCTTCAACACACAATAACGTTTGTAGTAGTTATCAATGATTGCTTGAGCTTGTTCTACTTCGATACCTGCGTTCTCCGCAGCAGTCTCAGCACCAGCACCGTATTGCAAAGCAAAGTTAACAGGCTTGGCATTCTTACGCAGTTTGGTAAAGAATGGGTCTTCTGCCTTATACCCTGCTAAGATTTCTTCATACGAGTATTTTGGATTTGCCCAAGAAGCAGACATACAGTGAGTATCAACACCCTCAATAATATCTTTCTTCATCATTGGGTCGCCAGTTAATACTGCACCACCAACAACCTCAAGTTGAGAGAAGTCACATTCCATGATTTTTCCATTGGGAAATCTGGAGATTATACATCGCTTAATATCTGACATGTGAAACCTTTGTGTTGTTTTGTTGTTTTTCCTCTGTAGGTCTTTCCCACTCTACTTAAAGCACTCTGAGTTAAGGAATGCTCCCTACAAAATTCTGTAAGATTGTTAGTTACATACCCTATAGAGCCATCTACCCTATCAATCTGATACCAATACTTCAAGGAACCAAGTTGCGTGTTCTCATAGTGAGTTATCCATCTACAATTTTCTGGACTGTAGTTCTTGTCCTTGTCGATTCTATCTATTGTTAAGGTTGGCGAGTACCCATTTTGGTATGCCCACTCTCTGAACTCTCGGTAAGATTGGAACTCTACTGAAATCCCTCTCCCACCATATCGAGAGTAGCGGACATTCTTAGGATACTCGCAACGGCCCTTCATCGCCCAGTATATTCGATTTAATCTATTGTCTACACAATTACCCACAACGTACCTCCTATAGTCTTTACACCGAATATACCACAAACCATATAACTTACAAAACATTAGTTACTGATATTTTGCAGATTTGGCGAACTAGAAGACAATCGACCAGTACCAGTTTTAGTGTGGTTATAGTTACCATGTAGGCAACCATCAGGGAACACTTGAGAAGCGTAGCCAATATAGTAAGTGTTAACATCCTTTTCCAATTGACGGAATTTAAGAATGTCACCGACCAACTGTTCTACTACAGCGTCACCTTTGTATTTGGCTTTGACTTTAGATAGAGAGTCGTCACCTACTGGATACGAACCGTTCTTACCTTTCGGAGAGATTGGTTTACACAAACCTTCAATACGCTTGGAGCGTTCAAAGATTTTGGTCTTAGGTTGACCAGCACGAGCACCCCCTTTGAATGTAGCAATCGTACCATCGTCGTTGTAGATGTAATCTTTCTCTTTGTACTTGACCTCACCACCAAAGATAAGAGCACTAATCTGTGAGTTACTGCCCACGTTGATTGAGTCTTTAGGAAAACCTACAGCTTCCATCACAGAAGATACAGCACCCTTAATGTCTTCTATCTCAGCTTGGAGAGGTTTAGCTAATTCCAAAGCAAGGTCTTTGTCGAACTTCATACCATGCCATTCCATCTCAGTGGTAGCCATTAGAGCGTCCATCTGAGTCATAGTAAGATTAAGAAGACCTTCCTTAATGATTTGGTCAACTTGTTCTAGGAAAACAATCTCAGTGTTGATTACGTCATATTTCTGATACTCTTCGAGCATCGGGAAAGGAATGTCAGAAGTATCAACTCCAGCTTTCCAAAATTCGGCGATACGGTCATCTTTTAATGTACCTCCATACTTCATAGCCAACTCGTTAAGAGACGCCATCTTGTGGTCTTGTCCAGTTAACAAGTACTCAGCAAGTTGGGTATCCCAAATACATAGGTTAGGTAACATATCACGGAAATCAGGATACGTTCGCATCATCCACAACAAGTCGAACTTAATGTTCTGGCCTACCAACAACAACACACCATTCTCACGAATGATTGTTGGGAAGTCAGCATGTTCTGGACGAAGTACTACAGGTTCAGCGTCTAACGTTTTGCAACCAAAGCACACCATCTTATTTGCAGGATGGAAAGGAGAAGCTTGTAACTTCCCAATATCATGATTACGAATGGTTGTTTCACAGTCGAATGACAACGCTGTAGCAAAAACCTCAGTAGGGTCATCGAAATGGTCTAACCACATTTAGAACTCCTTAAATTCAGCAGTATCTCCAACGATAAGTAACTCGGCACGGCCTTCACGTAGTGCGGGGTCTACATCAGGACCTACCGCATTCTTGTTTTTAGCAATGGTGAGGAATCGAACAGCTTTCTCAGACTCCTCATGAGTACGTCCCATCATGATGATTGTGTCTGCCTCACCTTGTGCAGCAGTTTTACTGCCGTACATCATGGACATATCCAACCATTTCTGACCTTCCGCTTGCGCATCAGCTTGGTGAGTAACCATAACACTGGCATACTTCTTAGCAATCTCACGCGCCCAGTTAAAGATTTTAGTTTGACGAGCTACTTCATTCGCTGTCTCACGTTCAAACCCGTGGACTTTCCACAACTGGTCAATAACAATTAAGCCTACATTGTACTTCTTAATGTATTGTTCTACATCGTGGACACTAATGTCAGCCTTGTCGATAATCTTAATCTTATCTTTGTTACCAACATAATCCACATAAGCAGACAATGCACCAGAAGGAGCAAGCTCAATGTCAGCACTAGGCCAGTTGATAGCAGCTTGGACAGTACGTAACTTGACCTGACCGCCATCTTCCTCGTTGTTGAACCACAACACAACTTTATCTTCTGCCATTTGAGAAGCAAAACCAGAAGCGTTATAAGCCATGAACGTTGTTTTACCAGCGTTAGGACGAGCTACAAACACAACCAGCTTACCTTTCTCTGGCATACGACCAACTGACTTGTTGAGGAATTGGATACGCCAATCGTAGCCACCGGTGGTGATACGCTTAACAATATCCTCGATAGAGTCTTCGACAACAAACGAATCAAGTTCATCAACTAAACCTAACTCGTTGGTCAAATCATCTACGATTTTTTGAAGGTCATAAACCGTGACCGGCTCGCCTTCCGCACCTCGGAGAGCTTTATCTGCCAATGCAGTACAGTAACCGCGAGTGATAAAGCTATCAACGATACTGCGTTCCAAGGTAGCATCAACAACGTGAGCAGGTAATTTATCAAAGATAGCACGATATATATCAAGCTTGTCACTAGATAAATGACCATACTTAATAGTACAGAACCAAGTCGAGAAAGAACCCCAATCAATTTCTTCACGTTCTTCATCCTCTTTAAACCAAGTTTTAATCTCTTGGATTACCTTCCAGACGGAAGGGTCTACCGTATGTTCACGAACAAATGGAGAGTAACGTTCGTACTTATCACGGCTCTCCATAATTTTCAGTAAGTCTAAACTCACAATTTAGCCTCCTCATCAGCAAAGACTAATAACATTGCCGCAGCACGAACTGCGTCTAACGGCTCTTTTGTAGCAGGTGAATCACTCACAAACCTTAGCTCACCTTCAATATTTCGGAAACAGTACCATTGGGTTTCATTGTCGAAGACTGTTAGGCTTGCCCACTCTCCTCCGTTTGGAGACGTATCACCTTTCTGGAACACAAGAATCCAGTCAGGATTACGAGTACCTAACCACTCATACTCAAAATCCATCAAGTCGTGAACATCACCCACATCATCCAAAACCCGAATCATTCCGTAAGTGGCATCAGAACTGTAGACCTGAATAATTTGGTACTCTTTGTTGTGAGTTAAGTCAGGCCCACCAGAAGTAATATAGCGAACCCAATCACCAACCTTAATCTCTTCACCCATGATTACACTCCAGATTTAATGTCTGATAATTTGAGTAACATTGCTGCCGCATCTAACGGGTCTAACTTGCGGAATGCTTGATTACACGTCCACTGCAAACCGTCACGGTGGTCATCACCAACAAGCCAACAAGCAGCGTTATTGCTGTTGCCAATCTTACGGGCATCAACTACACGACCACGCATTGTATCGTGTTCATACCCATCAATACGCATCCATGACTCTGGAACAAACGGAACCGGTGTTGGTGCGATTGCAGATACTGGAGCACTGACAGTCGGTGTATCTAGTTCCAGACCTCGTTCACCGTATAGGTACACTTGACCACTAGCATTTTGAACCGCGTAGATATTATCAACACCAATTCCAGTAGTTGCATCTTGATGCACTCCAATGATTTCGTATTTAGTGAGGCGTCTCGGAGTAGCGCCATTCACCCACGCAGGGTATCTTGCACCATACATAGAATGTGATGTGTAGATAGCACCTTTATCTACAACTTTAACCGTATCACCGACTTTAAATTTTAAAGGCATAGTACCTCCTTGAGTTCAGGGTCAGAATGTTCTTTAGGGTCTTTGTCTGTCTTAATCATTCGGACGGAACCAAACAACTCCAACTTAGCTTTAAGCTGGAGCTGCTTGATTTTGACCTGTCGGTTATCATTATCTAACCAGATGTTGTACTTATTGTGATTACCGCGAATAAGATTTAGAACATTGTCTGATATAGATGTACCAAAAAGACAGACACAACTGGTGTGTCTACTGATGCGGATAAAAGATAGAGCATCTTCCACCACAGTACAGTCGCTAGTGCCTTGGTTTGAATACAGCACGAACTTTTCTCGGTCTTTAGACATTGCCAAGTATTTCGCTTCATCGTTATCCTCCACTCTTCGAGAGAGGTATCCCTGATACTCACCATCAAAATAGATAGGAAGTAACACACGACCTGATTCGGTATCGTAACAGAAACCTCTATCTTTAATTTCATCATCGGTGAGCATGGCTTTCCACAACCACACTTTAGCCTTTGACGACCACTCTGACATGTTAGTGGTAATAGTCCTTGGAAGTTTATAATCACGGTGGATTTTCTTAGGACTACTACCAGCTAGTTTATTTTTAACACGGGCAAACTTCTCACGATAGACACCCTTACCACCGCAATGATGGCAGTAGCCAACGTAAACACCGTTCTCTACGTGGGTAACATAGAATCGGTTGTTGTTGTGCCCTTCCTTACAGTGAAAGAAATGTTTCGTTTCACCGATAGCCCACTCTGGATTGTCGTCTACGTGGGCTTTAATCTCGGTATTCGGAATTAAAACTGCCACCAGAAGAACCTCCGTTATGTAATGAGTGCATCAATTCACCCAGTGAATCTCCCATACTGGAGTGAGTGAATCGAATCCCTGATGAATCATTGTTCCATTGTTCAGTGCGAGAGTTCCAATGTGGTACTTTAGCACGACACTCAGGACACAGGTTTTCCCAAACCTCTAGAATTTCATCATTCTCACAGAGAACACGAAACTTATGTGGTTGGATTTCTTTATCACACGCTTTACAGCGGAACCAAGGAGAATCAATCATACTAATAACTCCTCTAACTTAACAATAATGTAGTCACTGGTTCGTGGGTTGGAATCAACATATTCTTTGATTCCTCCACTCTCTGCCATCTCTGCAATTGCAGTTTGAGTTAACTGGTAGTGAGATGGATTAATCTCTCGTAAGAACCAATATCCACAGCTCTCTTTAGTGAAACTGTATGTATGAGGTTTATTGATTCCAAACTCTTCAAGAATAGCCTTAATAGCCTCTTCTTTAACTTGTTCAGAAACGTAGCACACATCAACGACTAGAGTGGAATATTGTCCTAGTCCACGACCACTACACAGAGTAGTACTCATCGCTAACCTCCTCATCTAAGTTAATGAATAGTGGATAAACATACCCACTGCCCTTTAACAAATCTGATTTAAACATCCACTCTAGAGCATCACTTGCTTCCCTCTCGTGGCCGTAGGATACGGTGTCTCTCCAACCTTTTCTACCGCCTATGACGAAGTTAGTTGAACCACTCTCTCCTTCGACGTGTTTGAGGTCATACTCTTCCTCAAACCAATCACGAGCATATGCTAGTTTAATGGGGTCTGTGCTAAACACACAGACCGGACGACCATTATAAGCCATGATAACTCCTTAGAGTTTGTACTCGTCGAACTTAACCATGTTCCACATTTTCTCAAGCTCTTTCTTCTCAACGTCGTCATTGACAGCATCGAAGTAGGTCATTTTGAAAGCATACGCAGGGTTACGTAAACGCAGTGATTGTTCAGCCAGTTCTTGGGAATCACGTACAGAGTAAGGCATGGTGATAGTACCTTGCTCCCATCCTTTACGAATCATGTTAGCTAAGGAAACAATCTTAGTAGCCAAACGCTCAGTTAGTTGTGGGAACTTACGGCGTAGGATTTCTTTCTCAGCCTTCTCAGTTGGGTAGGGCACATGAACTTTGTACACCATACGGTTCAGAGTAGATTGGTCTTGAATCTCTGCCGCAAACTTATCCATCTGGTCGCCAGAACCACGGACGTTATCAGCAAGCATGATACGGAAGCTACCATGAGCACGTAAGTTACCCTTAACAGGGTCAGGATGACCGTACAGTTTCAGAGTACGACGAGTATCTAGCAGTGATTGGATACACATGTTAGTTTGTGCAGACGCTTTGAATGGCTCATCGTACAGAAGGAATACACCTTTACGTACAGCGTAAGACATTGGGCCGTCTTTCCATTCCATACTGCCGTCACTTACCCAAGGAGAACCCACGTAGTCGCTAGGCTCTGTACCACCCATACCAGCACAGAACATGAAAGGATACCCGATACGAGCACAGATTTGTTCTGGAGTAACTGACTTACCAGCTCCCGGTGCGCCATAAGCGAATACAGGTTTGTCGTATTCAATGCCCATAAGAATAGCAAGAGCAAGGTCATCATCAAACTCCATGTTGGTATCAATTTCTGGAATCAGAGATTGTAGTTCTTCCGGCCAATCTTCCTTCTTGTAGGTGTGGAAATAGAACTCACCGTTTGGATGAGGATGCCCAATGATTTCAGCATACTCTTTAACACCATCACCTGATGGTTGTGGAATCTCATCTTCAAAGAGAGTAGGTTTCTTTGGAGCTTCTGGTTGTTTAGCCGTAGTAACGTACTCATCTTTACGAGCCTCACCTGCCATACGTGCTGCCAGTGCCTCCGCTACACGAGAACGTAGAGCTTCTGATGTTGCTGTTGTCATAGTTGCCATGATATGTTTTCCTTATTAACCGAGAATTTTAGATTTAACGACATTAAGTAGAGCTGATTCTAGTTGCTCTGGTGTTCTGATAACTTCGCTTTGTGAGTAGATGCGTTTAACGTTATCGTCCATAATGCCGATGCCGTAGATTTCTACTGGAGATTTCTTTTCAATCTCCTCGACCACTTGCTTAGTGAATGCGTAAGAGTTAGCTTGCAAACATGCAGGGCTACCATCACTTAACACAATCAAGATTTTACGTTTAGCTTTGTGGCGAATTAGACGAGAGTGTGCCCACATAATAGCAGCACCATCGTCATTGTTAGCTAAGTCAACTCCATCCATTGACTCTACCAAGTCACGAGCCGTATCACGACGACCGAACGGGGTGTGAATCAGATGTTGGTTGTACGAGTTGGAGCCTTCGTAAGTTTGAGTAAAGCCTAGAACTTCAATCGGAATGCCGACTTTGTTCAAAGCATCATTCAACATACAACACGCCAACATACCGTGGAGGTACTTGCTACGTCCAGACATAGAGCCTGAGCTATCTAACAGAACAGTTACAGCCGTATCTAATACAACCTTCTGTTCCTTTTGACGGAAGATAACATCACTGCCAGTCGTTACTTTAGCCACAGCTTTGCGATGTAACTTGCCTCGCTTGTGACCACCCTGCCATTTGACTTGGGACATAACTTTGAGGATGTTTCTGACCTTATCACTCAGAGTGAAATTGAGGTGAGACAGCACATTATCTACGCCATTATTACGGCGGCGGCCTGCAAAGTGTTTAGGTTGGAACTCTTCAGCAGTTACCATACGATAGCCAGACGTATCTCGTGCGTCCCAATCGTAAGTTAGCTTAACGTTAGTACCAGAAGCACGCTTACAATCGTCGGGAGTACGTCCAGAATCCTCGTAGAACATCTCAATTAGTTCTTGAGGTACTTCCCCCTCACCTGCTTCACCTTCGCCCTCTCTAGGCGTTCCTGAGCCACTTCCTGCGCCTTCTCCCTCGTCACCTTCGCCTTCACCATCGCTGGGCTTACCTTCACCTTGTCCTGATTTAGAGTCGGATGAACCCTCTGCTTTAGAGTTGGCTCCATCTTTTTCTTCTCTCAGGTCTAACAAGTCCATCAACTCATTGCAGACTTGCAGGTTAGGCAAACCACCATCACGTTTGGTTAGGTATAGGTCTTGGGCTTTGTCCATCAAAGTTTGGAACATAGTGCGGGCAAGTTCAGTAGTTAGTCCCTCCTCTAAGTGAAGATTAACAATGCCACTCCATTGAGAGCGCATTGTGTGGTCAAAGGCAACAAGGGCTTTTAATGCACACGCTCCCTTAGATTCTTCTGGATAACTACCAAACTTACTGCTGATTTTCATGTAACTTTCAGAATAGAAAGCATCCATCCATTCATCAGCACCCGCGAGTTTCCCATACTCTTTGTATTCAATGTTATGGTCAACAACCATGTTGAGTACCATACCAAAGAATTTGTTGGTGTCGATTTTCAATTCACGCAGTAACTTAAAATCAAGAGAGTTAGTGCCCTTGTGGTGATAACACTCGTGAATAAGTCCTGCCCACCAACGCTGCGCCGTGGCGCTGTGAACATCCCATTCGGGACGTAGCACTGGCATTGTGATTGTCTTGCCGTCAGTCATTGGAACCGTACAGTCCTCTCGCATGACTAGGTTGATACCACAATCTCCAGCAATTACACGGGCAAGTAATCGCCCTGCTTCTACTTCAAGGTTCATGTTATTTACCTGTATTAGTTAGATATTTTTCCAGTAAACTGAATAGCTCCCGTTCACTGAACCCCACATAAGCACACGTACTAGAACTAGAGTGGTTGAATACTAAACACAATTGTGATTCGTCTTCAATGTGTCTACAGATTGCATAAGAGCCAAAGCTATATGATTCGTGAGCTAACACCTCCACATCATAATCCCTATTGTTGTGGGTCACTACAGTGACTCTTTGACCGTTGGGAGCATCGGTTTTGTTTTCCAGTGTTAGCGTTCTATGCAGTGTGCTCATGATGATAGTACCTTTGTTAGTTAGTGATTTGGTGCATCTCGTACCAATTGATGATGTGTTGGTCGGTTTGCTCTTCGCGGTAGTATTTGAAATTGAACATAGCAATCTCTTTGTCTTCCGCATTAGTCCAGAAAACTTTAACTTTAGTGTTACGGCCTTCTTGTGCAGTGTAAGCAATAGCAAAACGTTTCATGTTATTTTCTCCTATTTAGTTAATGAACATGATTGAGAGCACTAGAAAGTACTCTCTACTTATCCACTAAAATTACCACCACCAATGAACTAGAACCTGTTCACCCTCCGGTACGCCTTTGTGTTTCAACCAGAAGTAAATATTTGGGTAGCGGTCGAATAGTTCTTCATCTACCTCTGTTTTCCAGAAGTAGTGGTCATTACCTAGGCTAAAGTCAGACCAACTTTCACGAACTTCTTTCTCTACAAACTCAGGGCAGTCAGACCATTGAACATCAAAGAACCACACTTTTCTAACTGAATTTGGTTGCTTTTTTGTTAAGTCACATCCGCCATGCTCATTAGTAATCTTGGCTCCATCTAACTTGCTTAAGAATTTATCGGTATCATCGGGAGATTCATACTCGTCAGTAATTGTTGGCGTATTAAGTAGAACACTTTTGACAACATCAATGTTATCTTTCCAAGGTTTGACACCTTCAATCTCGTCTGGAGTTAACATAACACAATCTATGAAGTATTGGCAGCGTCTTTAAAGCCAACATCACGGCATCCAGCAAACTTACGAAAGGGTTGAAATTCTTCTGTAGTTGACCATGAATAGATATGAGTCAAGGGGACAGGCTCACCAAAGTTATACGATTCCCCACATTGGTAATTGCCTCGGATGTATCCTTTATTGTTCATATCCTCACCATTACCAAGAACGGCAAACAAATGTTCTAGTACGGCAGCCACAGTAGGAAAGATACTAGGATAGTGGGTTAAACGGGATTCAATATAGTATTTCATAACAGTTTCCAATTGATTAATGAACACGATAAAGGGCATCCAATTAGATACCCTTGACTTATTCACTACAAACCTTCTACATAAACCAAGGCGGCAGCCATTTCATCTGAGCCTTCTTGCATGGCATCTAGAGCTAGTCTGCAACCTTTGGCACGAGTGTATTTAGATTCCAATTCCCACAGATAATCTGCAAACAATTGTTTCTCTGCGCGGTCTAGTCTGTCGTAATAAATCTGTGACTTCTTAGTTGCTAAGATAAAGTCTACATAGAATTTACCGTTAGGCGTAGCCGCTGCAATGTATCCATCAGTGATACAACTGCCAATGTATTCTACAAAGGCAGCTCTTGTAACATTAGGACTTGGTTCAGCTTCTGAGGGAAGCGATACGCACAATGTTAGAATCAAGAATACACTCAGTAGAAAGGATTTCATAGTTTACTCTCCAGTTGGTAAGGTTGGAAGGATTGCTGGTAGTTGTACTTTGCTTGGGTCAACATAACCACTTGGCATAAAGCGTTCAATCTCTGGCCATGCTTCAAGCAATTGCTTGGTGGTGTTCACACTGTCTAGCACAGCACAGATTTCAGTGGCTTTGTCAGCACGAGTTTGTTCCCACTTCTTCACTTGCTCATATTGAAGAATGAACTCATCATGTTGCTTCTTCCATTCGATGTACACCGGTGAAGAGGTAGTTAGCTGTAGAGCACCAGTTGGTAGGAAGGGTCGGCGCTCGTTCTTACCTCCTGCATTTTTGAAGTACATCCCTTCGTAGATGATTTCAGTGCCGTGTTCATCAACAACACGTAGAGATACGTAGCTCTCTTTGTTTAGAATTTCGTCTTTCAAACCACAACTAAATAGAATATCCAGTTGGAAGTCTTTCTTCCATTGGGCGTATGCGGCATCTAACAAAGTGTTTTTACTTGGTTTACCCACACACTCAGGCTTTGGGTTCTCAATAGCCCAAGCTTTCAGCACGTTGCTAACGATTTCAGAACGGATTTGTTGATTTAAACGAATGCTTTTCATGGTATTTCTCTCTTTCAAGTTGAGTTAGTGGAAGGTCTCCCACCACCACAGTAGGAGACCGATTAGATTATTTAGAGCTAGTAAAGCCTAGTGAACCAGTCAGCATTAGAGACACTGCTAAGTGTTCCGCTGCACCTTGGTTGTAGCTGTGCATCATATCCGCAACACTGCTATCGTCTGCTAGGTTGAGCATTTCATGGTGAACAACTTCCCAATCACCATCTTCGTCACGCCGCTTGGAGACAACGCAACCTACCTCACGGCTTGATTCGCATGGAGCAACCATTGCAACGTTCATGATACCGCCCAAGCAGTCAAATGATTTCTTGGTGGTCATTTTCTGTTGGAAGAACTTAGCTTCTTTGAACAGTAGAGCCGCACCTTTTGCGTGGTTTTCGCTGAACTCCTCGAATGCAGCCATTGCACCTTCCAAGGTTGGAACTTTCAAAGTACCTTCGGCCAGAACTTCACCGTCTACAATGGTAGAGCCAACGAACGTTTTAGTGTTGATTTGGTGAACAACAGTTGAACCAAATACTGAGAAAGTTTTAGAGATAATAGACATAATTATGATTCCTTATATTGGGAACGTGATGGTAGTTCTTTCTGGTTAGTGGGATTAATGTTTAGTTGCTTGGAATGATTCAGCTTCGACAATCAATTGCTCGACTGCTTTCTCTGCCGCTTCAAAGAAGGCGTCACGTACTGGTTCATCCAATACTACTGCACCGATACCGACCATAAAGGCTGTTTCACGCAGTGTTTGTGCTGCCAAAAATAAATCTTCTTCACGATTTTGACTAGCCAACATTTCAGCAATAGGCACGTCACGCTTTGGATTGAACTCAGTCGCGTTTAGTTCACGACCATCAAAGATAATTGATACGGCTAAATCATCTTCACGAGGAGTAGCAACGAAAGAAAAAGCGCCTAGTGTGATTGTACGTTCCATAATGGACTCCTAATATTTATTCAGTTTAAGTGATTAAAGCCACGAGGAGGTGTGGCTGTTCGATAAGTCTTAGTACTTCCAGACTTAACACGGGGCGTTGTACCCATCCGCTTACGTTCGTTGGGGAAGATAACAGCGCTACGAGATGTAACACTAGCGTAATCCTTTTGTAAACGTTCTTGCGCATCCAGACGACTAGGAACTTTATTACACATAGTTTATTTTCTCCGTAAAAGTACGTAAATAAGCAGGATTAAGAGCACAACTTTAGCGAAAAGCATCAATCATGCTCCGATTGGCATCTTAAACAACAACGCCACAAGCGTGGAAATGTTAATCATAAGTGTAATAATCTTTACACATTGGGCTAGTGACTTGGGCTTTAAGATAGAGCCGATTAGCATTAGACCATTTAAGAGAATAGCCAATCCCATAACGAGCACGGCTACACTCAGAGTAATTGTATGGAACATGATTGAATACCTATTCAGTTAGTGGACAATAGCCATTGTGGTTACTGAGTCATACACTTGACCGTATGCTTCCCACGTTGACAGACTACGGATGTTTGCACCGTCCTGTTTAATAGCCGCACAGATAAAACCAAGGCGACCACCAAACACCGCACCACCAGTGGCACGAGAGATTAGATTGACCACTTTGATTAGTCCAACGTCTGCTGTTTGCTTGCGTAGCATCAAACGTTCTGGACTATGGGCACGGTTTGGATTGCGTTGTTTCATGTTGCTGTCTCCTTATCGCTGAGGGAATGATGATGATAGTACTTTTCGACCTAGTATTTACACAGTCAGAGCTAACATTCGGAAGGTTGTTGGTAGGTGTGCTGTCTTCGCATCCACCACCTTATCGCTACGAACATTAACCCAATGACCCCGAATCAAACATGGAACATAGGTAGTACCTTTGATGTACAGGCTATCGTCCTGTGCTACTACGTTTGCGTTAGTTACTACGCCGTTGCTTACAATATTTACAATACGCATTATATTCTCCTATGGTTGCGTGAATGAAAATAACAAAGGCTACCCAATCAGATAGCCTTTAGTAAATCACTCAGTGTTATAGCAAATGCTGGTGGCTTTCAGCTAGTTTGGCCGGAGTAGTTTCAATGGTTGGTGTGTGGTCAACCAAGTTTTCAAAATCGTACTGCTCGAACTCACGAACAAACCAATCTAGACCACCGGTTACGTATGTTTCACCGTTATAGTTGAACACAACAAATGACCAGTTATCACCGTCAGCATCTTTCACAGTGTACACTTTACCAACAGTACCGCCTTTAAGAGTCACAGTACCATCGCACTCACAATCAATTTATCCTCAGTCTTAATGTACTTATGAGCACCCACGTATCCAGCAAACGGAGTATCAGTAAAGTTAATTGAGGACAAAGCGAATGGACGCATTTTAATAGACATAATAGTCTCCTTCATCAAGTATATGGACAATAACCATAACAGCCACTACTCATTTGGAATGGCTGCTAGTTTACTACCCTACAAATTG